>Ga0078972_1002751_pt1 | contig 56509 bp, 70 predicted proteins | sample YelNatPaOPGAMG01_FD_67568 | JGI IMG/M metagenome (GOLD analysis project Ga0078972, IMG submission 67568) | Hot spring thermophilic microbial communities from Obsidian Pool, Yellowstone National Park, USA - OP-RAMG-01 (SPADES assembly) (version 2) | ecosystem: Environmental > Aquatic > Thermal... | reverse complement strand
AGTGAATAAGGAATGAGTATAAAAGAAAACCGCAGAGGGCGGCATTTTCTTTTTGGTTACTTTTTCTTTGTTGCTGGAGACAAAGAAAAAGTAACATTCTAACCATGAGCAAAGTCGAAGTGACGATTTATTGTAATTCAATCAAAAATGGGGGTAACTATGTTATTTTGAAATTTTAGAAAATTTTATATATAATAAGCCTCTTTATATTCATAGTTTCGGAGGATCTTATGATTAAGGCAGGGATTGCACTTATAGGCTTTGGAACCATTGGAAGTGGCGTTGTTAAAATTTTACAGGAGCAATCTGAAACAATAAAAAACAGATGTGGTGTTTTGCTTGATTTAAAATATGTAATTGACAAAGACTGGGATACGCCAAGAAATATTAAAATCAATTGTGCAAAAAAGTCCTCTGATTATAAAGAGGCTATTGAGGATAAAGAAGTTGATATAATTATTGAACTTGTAGGAGGGACGACTTTTTCTTACCAGCTAATAAAGGAAGCCCTTGAATCGAATAAAAACATAGTAACTGCAAATAAAGCCCTTCTTGCAGAAAAAGGCAGAGAATTGTTTGAACTTGCACGCAAAAAAGAAAAATCTATTGGCTTTGAGGCCTCTGTTTGCGGAGGAATACCAATTATAAGGACTATTTTTGATGCCCTGGCCGGAGATAAAATAACTTCAATATATGGCATTGTAAATGGAACTACAAATTACATCCTTACAAAAATGTCAGAGGAAAATCTTGGGTTTTCACAGGCATTAAAGCAGGCGCAGAAACTTGGTTTTGCAGAGGCGGATCCTTCACTTGATATTAATGGACACGATGCAGCACACAAAATATCCATACTGGCGCAACTTGCTTTTAACACCCCGATTCAATTTAAAGATGTCTATTTTGAAGGTATAGATGAAATTCACCTTGAGGATATTCAAAACGCAAGGGAATTAGGATATGTTGTAAAGCTACTGGCAATAGCAAAACTGGACCCGGATAACAGCGTAGAAGTAAGGGTAAATCCGACCCTTGTCCCGATTGATAATCAGCTTGCTTCCGTAAGAAACGAATTTAATGCAGTTCTCCTGGAAAGTGAATACCTCGGGAATTCAATGTATTTTGGAAGAGGAGCAGGATCCCTGCCAACAGCAACTGCAGTTGTTTCTGACCTGATTGATATTGCCAGAACCCTTAATCAAGGAATAACATTTACAAAGTATATTCCCTTTAACAGCTATCCCGTAAAAAGCATCGGTGACATAGAAAGTCGATACTACCTGCGCTTTAATGTTCTGGATAAAACAGGGGTTCTCAGCAAGATTTCAGGTGTTTTTGGAAACAACAATATCAGCATCGCTTCTGTCATACAGAAAGAAAGAAGTAAAACAGATTATGTACCTTTGATTATGACAACGCATACAGCTTCAGAAAAGAATATTATAAAAGCCCTGGATGAAATAAAAAAATTCGATTTTACCAAGCATCGCGGTGTTATGCTAAGAATAATGGAATAGACTTATTTTTACCTATAGATATTTAATTTTACTTTTATAAGCTTTATCCAGCCAATTAATTATATTAAATCTTAACCCTTTCTTTTTTATATTCTTCCAGAATTCCAACATAAGTTCCTCGTAAATATAAACCGATTCAAAAAAAGTTTTCAAAATAAAGTTTTTGCTTTTATACTTTTCAAGATTCTTCATCCTGAAGATAATCTTCACCAATACAAAAGAGGAAAGTGCAAGTATCCATATCCTGATTAGCATATTTAAAACATAAATCAGGGTATGTAAATAAAATTTAAATCCAAGAAAATGTATTACCCTTCCTTCTTTAACAAAAAAAACTTTTGCAAGAAATATCGGGAAAGTAAATAATAAAAGAAAGAGCAAGATTTTTGTTACCTCTTTAAAAAGATGGAAATGGAAAATAGCTATAAACAAAAGTAAAACTATAAAAAGCACAAGGTTATAATGCAACCCTAAAAAAAAAGCCCCTATTGTAACAGACAATAGGGGGAAAATATAAAACTTATCTTTCATTCTTTGCCTTATAAACCCACCTTATTTATTTTCCTTTTTCGTTACATTCTTTTCGGTTTTCTTCTTTGCTGTATTTTCCATCTTTTCCTTAACCTTTTTCTCTACCTTTTCTTCTTGAGAGGTTGGCATACCTTCCTTTTGCTCTAATTTCCTTTCTGTCTTCTCTGTTTTCTTCTCATCGCCTTTAACTTGAAGCAATTCTTCTACAAGCTCAATCTGAGCCATCTCACTCCCATCCGTTGCCCTGTATCCAAGTTTATATATCCTGGTATATCCCCCATTCCTGTTTCTATACCGCAAAGCTATATCATCAAAAAGCTTTTCCAAAACCTCTGTCTTTTTTATATCTTTGAAAACCTCTCTTCTTGCAGCAACAGTATCTTTCTTTGCTTTAGTAATAAGCTTTTCTGCAAAGCTTCTTAAAGCCTTTGCCTTTGGAAGAGTTGTTCTAATAGCCTCATATTTAAAAAGTGCCTCCGAAAGATTTCTAAGCAAGGCTTTTCTATGAGATGTGGTTCTGCTAAGTTTTACAACCTTATCACCATGCCGCATTGTTTATTCTCCTCCCTCAAAATCTTCTTCTTCGTCTTTTTCTATTTCCTCAACTCTATCCTCTTCGCCCTCAAGACTCAAACCATATATCTGTAACTTTTCAGATATTTCATTAAATGACTTTTTACCAAAGTTTTTAATCTTCATAAGCGACTCTTTGTCATATTTCAGCAAATCCCCAATTGTGTTAATATTAGAACTTTTCAAGCAGTTATAAGAACGCACAGATAATTCCAGGTCCGTAATAGGCTTTGACAATATATCATCACTGGCTATTTCTTCAGAAGCTTCAAGGATCTCAGATTCCTCTTCGGCTTCAAAACCCACAAGGAGAGAAAAATACTTCTTTAATATCAAGGCTGCTTTTGAAACTGCATCAACTGGTGCCATCGTTCCAGAAGTCCATACCTCCAGAACTACCTTTTCACAATCTGTTTTTTCTCCCACTCTGAAATCTTCAATGGCATAATTAACTTTGACTACCGGAGAAAAGATAGCGTCTATGGGAATTACTGAAATAACAGAATTAGAATCAAAAAGATCCTCCGCAGATCTATAGCCCCTACCATATTCAATCTGAACATCCATAACGAGATCTGCCTCATCATTTAGGGTAGCTATATGTAGATCCCCATTAATAACCTCAACTGTAGGATCTACAGCAAAATCTTTAGCGAACAGCTCTCCTTTTCCTTTCTTCGTAACACGCAAAACCTTCTTCTCGCTACCATCGTTCAATAGTAGTCTTATCTTCTTTATAGCAAGAATAATATCTGTTAAATCTTCCTTTACTCCTTTAATAGATTCAAACTCATGATTAATCTTCTCCACCTTTATAGAAGTAACAGCATACCCCGGAATAGAGCTCAACAAAACCCTTCGTAAGGAGTTTGCTATAGTAACCCCCACTCCCTTTTCAAATGGATAGATATTAAATTTTCCATAAAAAGAAGAATAACTCTTCTTTTCATACTTTATCTCATAAGGAAGCATAATATCTTTTAATAATCCTTTTTGAGACATTTCAATCTCCTAATAAATTCTTCAAAAAACTGCATTATTTGGAATAAAGCTCAACTATAAGATGTTCCTTTATTTCTATTTCAGGATTAATATCCGCTCTACTTGGTATAGAAAGCATCTTTACTCTAAGATTTGTATAGTCAACCTCCAACCAGGAAGGCACAACTTTATTCTGCGCAGATTCAACAGCCTTAAGCACCAGATCCATGTTCTTTGCTGTATCAGACAAAACTATTTCATCATTTATCTTTACAACATAAGAAGGAATATCCAGCTTTCTTCCATTAACAAGCACATGCCCATGAAGCACAAGCTGTCTGGCGCTTTTTTTCGAAGGTGCAAAACCCGCCCTATGTATAATGCTATCCAATCTTCGCTCAAGATACTGCAAAAGCATTTCTCCCGTAACACCTTTATGCTTGGTTGCCATCTCAAAATATCTTCTAAACTGTCTTTCAAAAATACCATAATATCTCTTAACTTTCTGCTTTTCGCGAAGCTGCAATGCATATTCTGTGGGCTTTCGTGTAAACTTAGATACTTTCCCTGGAGGAGAAGCCTTCTTATTCAATGTACAACTCTGCGAATAGCATTTATCTCCTTTCAAAAAAAGCCTCATACCCTCCCTTCTACACAAACGGCAAGAAGATCCTATATATCTTCCCATATTTACCTCTCTTATACTCTTCTTTTCTTTCTTGGCCTGCAACCATTATGCGGGATTGGAGTTACATCTCTTAAACTCTTAATCTTCAATCCCGCTGCATCAAGGGCACGTATAGCTGCTTCCCTACCGGGTCCTGGCCCCTTTAATTTAACATGAACATACTGTAAACCATGAGTCTTTGCCTGTTCAACAACCTTTTCCGCAGCAAGCTGAGCTGCATAGGGAGTCCCTTTTTTCGTTCCTTTGAATCCAGCACTGCCAGAGCTCGCCCAGGCGATTGTATTGCCATTTAAATCTGTTATATTAATAATAGTATTATTAAAAGTTGCTCTGATACTCGCTATTCCTTCGAGTACTGCCTTTTTTTCCCTCTTTCTTCGGGTTGTTGTTGCAGTTGTTGTTTTCTTAGCCATTACAGGTAAACCTCCATATCACTCTATATATTACTTCTTCCTTCCTATTGTATTATTTCTGGGCCCTTTCCATGTTCTTGCGTTGGTTCTTGTGCGTTGTCCCCGAACGGGTAGACCTATTTTATGCCTATGCCCTCTATAACTACCTATCTCAATAAGGCGCTTTATATTCATAGCTACTTCCGTTCGTAAGTCACCTTCTACCTTATAATCCCTTTCTATCACATCCCTTATTCGTGCTAATTCTTCTTCGGACAAATCTTTCACCTTTTTATTGGGTTCTACCTTTGCCTTTTCTAAAATCTGTTTCGAATTATGCTTTCCTATGCCATAAATGTAGGTTAATCCGATAAAAATCGCCTTATTACCTGGTATTTCTCTTCCTGCAATTCTTGCCATAAATTTCCTCCGAATGCTTCTTACTTTCTTTTACTGCCCATCTGTCTTTGCTTATGCTTTGGATTCTCACATAAAACCATTACAAGGCCATGCCGCCTGATTATCCTACATTTATCGCACATTTTCTTTACTGAAGATCTGACTTTCATAACTTTCTCCTACTACTTATATCGGTAAACAATCCTTCCCTTGGTTAAGTCATAGGGCGACATCTCCAGTGTTACCTTATCGCCGGGGGTAATCTTAATATAATTCATCCTCATCTTCCCGGAGATATGAGCCAGAATCTGTTTCTTACTTTCCAGCTCCACCCTGAACATAGCATTGGGTAACTGTTCCAATACTATGCCGTCAAACCGAATGACATCTTCCTTGTCCATCAGGACCTTAAAACCTCCATAATTTGTTTAAAAACCTCCTCTACAGAAAGGTTACCATTAACCATTTTAAGGATACCCTTCCCTTTGTAATAATCTATCAAAGGTGCTGTCTCTTTTTCGTAAACTTCAAGCCTTTTCTTTACAGTTTCAGGCTCGTCATCACTTCTAATCACAAGCTTTTCTCCATCAAAGTCACAATAGCCTTCTCTCTTTGATGGTGTAAAATACACATTATATATTCTGCCACACTTTGGGCAACTTCTTCTTCCTGTTAACCTCTTAAATAAATCATCCTGATTTACCTCTATCAGAATAACTTTATTAAGAGCTTTGCGCCCGGCCTCTTTATCAAACAAATCGGCCTGTACCCTGGTTCTCGGAAAACCATCGAGCAAATAACCATTCTCACAATCCGTTTCATTTAATCTCTCCAATACAATCCCTATCACAATATCATCAGGAACCAGACTCCCACTGTTCATATATTTTAAAATATCCTGAACGGGATAATTTCCTTTGTAATTACCCTTTACTATAGCCCTGAATATGTCTCCCGTGGAAACATGAGGTATATTATAAGCCATCTTTATCTTTTCAGATTGAGTCCCTTTTCCTCCTCCTGGAGGTGCTAATAAAGCAAGATTCATCATACTACCTTTCCCACTTTCACTTCTTATGCGAAGGCTTTTCCATAAAGCCTTCAAAATGATACATCATCAAATTAGACTCAATCTGTTTTAAAGTATCCAGAGCCACTCCAACCATAATAAGCAATGAAGTTCCTCCCATAAGATACCCTAACTGTGAGGGGATCGAAAAAAACTTCACCACCAGGGTAGGAATAATAGCAATAGCTCCAAGGAAAATAGCTCCCGGAAGAGTAATCCTATTAAGAGTAAAGCTTATAAATTCCTCCGTTTTCTGCCCGGGCCTTATTCCAGGAATAAATCCTCCATGCTTACGCAAATTTTCTGAAATATCATGGGGATTTAATTCTATCTCCATATAAAAATAGGCGAAAAACAAAATTAAAGCAAAATACGCCACTTGATACCACAGCTTATCTGGATGCATATTCTGCCCTATAACCTTAAAGATATGAATACTATTCCCAAGCCAATTCTCCAATTGCATTGGTAAAATCAACAAAGAAGAAGCAAAGATTATAGGTATCACCCCTGTTGGATTTACCTTGAATGGAAGGAAAGCAACCTGCCCACCATAGCTCCCTCCTCCCATTGCACGATTCGCATATTGCACAGGAATCTTTCTTAATCCCTGCTCCTCAAAAACAACAAGCCCTATAACAACAAAGAACAAAAACAGAACAACAATAAGATTCATAGGATCAGTTACTCCCTTTTCCACTCCCGTAAAAAGTCTGAAAAGGGCGTAAGGCAATCTTGCCACAATTCCTGCCATAATAATCAGGGATATACCATTACCTATTCCTCTCTCCGTAATCTGCTCGCCCATCCACATTAATATCAGGGTACCAGCGGTTACAGAAAGCGTAAACAAAATAATAAATGGAAATGGAGTCATCATCAAATAGCCGTATTGCTCATTTTGTGCCACCAAACCCTGAGCATAAATAACTCCTTGCACAATAGTAACAAGAACCGTTCCCACTCTCCCATATTGCTGGAATTTTCTTCTGCCTTCAGGACCTTCCTTGAGCATCATATCTATTGAAGGCACAACTGTTTTTAATAACTGCAAAATAATCGTAGCGGTAATATAAGGCATAACACCGAGGGAAAATACAGAAGCGTTTTCCCTTGCTCCTCCTGAAAACAGATTCAGGAAATCCGCCAGCCCTCCAGTTCCCGAAGAAGCTCTCGTAAAATCAAGAAGCCTGGTAATATCTATGCCAGGGACAGTTATCTGAACCCCTATTCGATAAACCACAAGCATCCCAACAGTAAACAAGAACTTTTTCCGCAAATCCGGGATTTTAAAAATATTTATAAAAGCTTTCCACATAATAATCTTTCCTTTCCAAAACTTAATCTTTACCAGAAGCCTTTATGGGTATCAGGGTAACACTTCCACCTAACTTTTCTATTTTTTCTTTTGCAGTCTTAGAACATGCATGAATACTTACTTTAAGACTATTAACATTAAATTCACCATTTGCCAGTAACTTAACCGGGCGATTCTCCTTTTTAATTATACCCTTTTCCAGCAAAGACTTTATATTAACCTCACTCCCTTCTTTGAAAACTGATAAGTCCGACAAACCCACAAGACTATAATATAATTTATCAGTATTCTTAAATCCTCTCTTTGGCAATCTTCGATGCAAAGGCATCTGCCCACCTTCAAAATAGGGTGCAATATTTCCTCCCGATCTTGCTTTTTGCCCTTTTGCACCTCTTCCACTTTGTCCACCCTTCCCGCTACCAACACCTCTTCCTACTCTCGTCCTGGTTTTATAAATCTTTCTATTAACTTTTATATTAATCACCGGCATAAAAATTCCCCTTACTTAGAATAACTTCCAAATATTTCTTGTACAGCCCTTCCTCTCTTTGCGGCAACTTCACTTACATCCATTAATTGAAAAAGTGCGTTAAGAGTAGCCTTTACAAGGTTAACAGGATTGTTAGACCTCAAAGACTTTGTCAACACATCTTTTATTCCCGCTAATTCCAGCACAGGCCTAACAGCTCCACCAGCAATAACTCCTGTTCCCTTAGAAGCGGGTTTTAAAAATATAACTGCACTTTTAAATTTACCTGTCAGCGCATGTGGAATTGTTGTATCTTTCATCTTTATCATTTTTGCAGATCTTATAGCCCTATCCTTCGCCTTTCTAATTGCATCCGCCAGCTCATTCGCCTTACCATAGCCAAGCCCTACCATTCCCTTTCCATTTCCAACTATAACCACAGCATTAAACCGAAATCTCTTACCTCCAGTTGTAACCTTTGCTGCTCTTCTGAGGCTGACAACCTTTTCCTGCCATTCACCTGCTGCTGATATTTGTATATTTTCTTTTGCTACCATTATAAATTCTCCATATATTTAAAATTTTATACCTTCCTCACGACATGCTTCAGCAAGAGCTTTAATTTTACCATGATACTTAAAGCCATTTCTATCAAAACATATAGAAGCTATATTTTTTTCCTTCAATCTTTTGCCAAGCTCTTTTCCAAGAATTTTCGCACTCTCAACATTTTTCCCGAGCTTTTTATCCTTTAAATCCCTGGAAATAGAAGAAACCGTAAGGAGAATCTTCTTGTTAAAATCATCCACCACCTGGGCATAAAGATATTTCCTTGATTTATATACCACGACCCTTGGCCTATCCGGAGAAAAACGAATACTCCCCTTACTTCTATTCTTTGCCTTTCTCCATCTTGAAATTTTTCTTTTAACTAAATCAATCATATCAATATCCTCACCATCAATATTACTTCGCAGCTTTTCCTTCTTTAAGTTTTATTCTCTCATTCAAATAGCGAATACCCTTGCCTTTGTAAGGCTCCGGTGATCTTATGCTTCTAATCTCCGCAGCCACCTGTCCAACCTTCTGTTTATCACAACCGCTTATAACAAGCAAATTAGCACTATCTATTTTCATGTTTATCCCTTCTGGGATAGGATACTTTACCGGCTTTGAATATCCTACCATCAAAACCAGTTCCTTCCCTTTTATCTCCCACTTATACCCAAGTCCCTGTATAGCAAGGGTTTTAGAATAACCTTCCGTAACACCAACAATCATGTTCTGAAAAATTCTGAAATAAAGCCCCTGATACATCTTCGAAAGATTTTCAGGACCCTTGCTCGAAATTATCATCTGCTTCCCATCGCTCTTAACATCAACAAAGTTATTCACAAAATTACCTTCTAATTTCCCGAGCTTCCCCTCAACAACAATCTTGCCTTCTTCCAGATTCACTTTAACACCATCGGGGATCAACAGTGGTTTTCTAGCTAACCTTGACATAAGAATCTCCTACCATACAAAACAAATTACTTCACCACCAACACCAAGAGCCCTTGCTTCCTTATCGGTTAAAACTCCCTTGGATGTAGAAATAATAGCAATTCCCAGATTATTATAAACCCTAGGAATTACACCCACCTTTGTATAGACCCTTCGGCTTAAATGACTTACTCTTTTAAATCCCGAAATAACAGGTTTTCCACCCACATATTTAAGAAAAACAGTATAGGCATATTTATTTTCAGGTGATTCTTTAAAATCCAAAATATATCCTTCTCTTTTCAAAATACTGAGCATATCTTCCATCAAACCGGATTTGATAACATCAACCTTTTCATACTTCCTTGATATAGCGTTCTTTATTTTCGTAATAGAATCAGCTATTATATCCATACTTACACTCCAATTTTATTTACCAGCTAGATTTCCGCACACCGGGTATCAACCCTTGTGAGGCAAACTTTCTAAAACAAAGCCTGCAAAGACCAAAATCCCTAATATAAGCCCTTGGTCTCCCGCAAAGCTTACATCTATTATATTCCCTTACCTTAAATTTCTTTGGTTTCTGCCATCTCACAACAACCGATTTTTTTGCCACTTTAACCTCCGGTCTATAAATTCTTACTTTTCCTTAAAAGGAAAACCAACATTCTTTAGCAACTGATATGCTTCATCATCTGTCCTGGCAGTTGTCACAATAGTAATATCCATCCCTCTAACCTTTGAAATCTTATCATAGTCAATTTCTGGAAAAACAAGCTGTTCTCTTAATCCTATAGTATAATTTCCCCTCCCATCAAAACTTGAAGTACTCAAGCCCTTAAAATCTCTAACTCGTGGAAGGGCTATATTAACCAGCTTATCAATAAAATCATACATTCTGTTTCCTCTTAAAGTAACCCTTGCTCCTATAGGCATACCTTCTCTAAGATGAAAATTTGATATAGATTTTTTAGCAAAAGTCTTAACAGCCCTCTGCCCGGCAATAATAGTCAATTCTTCAACTGCGGCATCAACCACTCCTTTATCCTGAGTAGCATCTCCCAGCCCCATATTAATTACTACCTTAACAAGCCGTGGCACTGCCATAGGAGAAGAATACTTATACAAAGCATTCAAGGCTTTAACTGCCTCTGTCTCATACAGTTTTCTCATCCGTGGAATATACTTTACTTTTTGCTTTGCTTCTTTTTTCTCTATCTTCTTTTCTTCCTTGCTCTCCTTAATCTCCTTTACAGCTTTTCCACCACTTGCTTCAACTTCGGGAGAAACCTTTTCTTCTTTCTTTTCCTGCTTTGCTACTTCCTTTACTTCTTTCATTTCTTTCTTTTCTTCTTTTTCCGTTTCTTTATGTGTCTTTTCTGCTTTTATAACCTTTCCTTTCTTCTCTCCCTTCTCAACGTTCTTCTCACTTTTTGAAGAAGATTTTTTCTTTTCTTTCTCTACTTCTTTCTTCTCAACATCCTTTTTTGCCTTTGTATTCTTCTCCGATTTGACCTTTTTCTCCTCAGACATCCTAAACCTCTCGTCTATTCAAATTTATGCTTACATCTCTTACAAACTCTAACCTTTTCACCATTTTCAAGGATGGCAAAACCTACCCTGACCCCCCTGCCACATTTTGGACAAAATAGCATTAAGTTAGAACCATGGATTGGAGCCTCAAGTTCTGCAAATCCACCAGAAGGGTGTTCTTTAGACTTCTTTATCGACTTTTTTACAAGGCTTACCCCCTTTACAAGCACACCCTTTCTTGTAACCTGCAAAATCTCTCCCTTCTTACCTTTATCCCTTCCTGCAATAACAACAACCTGATCGCCTTTTCTTATTTTATTCATGCTTCCTATCCTCTAAACTTCATTTCTATTCTATATAGCTTCAAAATACTTCCGGTGCAAGAGATATTATTTTCATAAAATTCTTTTCTCTTAACTCTCTTGCTACTGGTCCAAATATTCTGGTACCTCGTGGTTCATTCTGTTTATCTACTAAAACCGCTGAATTTCGATCAAAGCGAAGACACGAGCCATCTTTTCTTCTAATCTCCTTTGCTGTTCTAACCACAACAGCCCTCACAACTTCGCCCTTCTTCACAGCCGAGTTAGGCAAAGCATCCTTAACACTGGCTATAATGGTATCTCCTATGTAAGCATATCTTCTTTTAGAGCTACCCTCAACATGAAAACATTCTATCTCTTTAGCTCCTGTATTATCTGCCACATCAAGACGTGTACCGAGCATTATCATATAGTACCTCCAATCATCCTGCTTTACCTACTATATCAACAATTATCCATCTTTTTGTCTTACTTATTGGAATACTTGATTTTAAAATAACCTTATCACCTATCTTACTCTTATTCTCTTCATCATGAGCATAATACTTTTTTCTGACCTTCAAATATTTCCCATACATAGGATGTTTCACAATACTCTCCGTTGTAACCACCCTGGTTTTATTCATCTTATCGCTAATTACAATCCCTTCTATTCTTGTTTCCTTCTTTTTTTCCTGCATATTTACCTCTTACTTTCTGCATGCTCTCTTTCTCTTATTATTGTATTTATAACAGCTACTTTTTTACGCAAGTTTCTCTTTTCCATTATATTCTTTGGTTTTTCTATCTTCATTTTAAAATTAATAGAACGAATATTATTCAATATATCTTCCCTCATTTTAACAAGCTCTTCGGTAGTAAGAGCCCTAAATTCCTTCAAATTCTTTCCTGTCATTTCTACTCTCCTGTTAGTCCACTCTCTTCACAAACTTCACTTTAATTGGCAACTTGTGCGAAGCCAGTCTAAAAGCTTCTTTGGCAGATTTTTCATCGATACCCGACATTTCCATAAGAACCCTTCCTGGCTTTACAACCGCGACCCACCCTTCCTGTAAACCCTTTCCTTTACCCATTCTTACACCCTCTCCCTTCTTGGTTATTGGTTTGTCAGGAAACATCTTCATCCATAGCTTAACACCTTTCTTAACATATCTATTTACAGCAACCCTTGCCGCTTCTATTTGTCTATCCGTAATCCATGCAGGTTCGAGCGCAATAATTCCATAATCTCCAAAAAGAACCATATCTCCTTTATTAGCGTTACCCTTTATTACCCCACGCTGTTGTTTTCTATATTTTGTTCTGCTTGGAAAAAGCATTATCTTCTCCTTTTTTCTAATTCTTCTTTATAAACCCAAACCTTTATACCAATAACTCCCATCTCTGTATGACTCTCACTAACTTTATAATCAATATCAGCTGTAAGCGTACTCAGAGGAAGTCTTCCCTCCTTAAATTCTTCTGTTCGAGCAATTTCAGCTCCATTAAGTCTTCCTGAAATCCTTATCTTTATTCCCTTTGCACCTGCCTTCATAGCGTTTCGCATTGCCTGCTTTATAGCTTTTTTATAAGAAATTCTTCTTTCAATTTGCATCGCTATATCCTGTCCAATCACAGCTGCATCTAATTCAGGATTTTTTATTTCTCTAACAGACACAGAAACCTTTTTTCCATTGGCTATCTTTTCAAGTGCCTTAGAAATATTTTCAATTTCTGCACCCTTTTTTCCAATTATAATTCCTGGCTTGGCAGTATTTATAACTACATTCACCAGCTGGGGAAAACGTGTTATTTCAATCTTCGAAATAAAAGCCTTTGAATAATTTTTATTAATATATTCTCTTATTTTAAAGTCCTCTATTAAATAATTCACATAATCCTTTTCACTATACCAGATTGAATCCCAGGTCTTTATAATCCCAATACGATAAGATACAGGATTTACTTTCTGTCCCATTGAAAAACCTCTCCTTATTTTGATTTTTCTTCAACCGTGCTAACAATAACGGTAAGATGAGATGATTGCTTCCTCAATACATCTGCTCTACCTCTTGCCCTTGGCATTAATCGCCTTAAAACAGGTGCCTGATCCACATAGATAGCACTTATCTTAAGCTTTTGCCTGGCACTTTCCGGATACCTATTTTTAAAGTTAGACACGGCCGAATACAAAGCTTTATACGCGATTCTGGCACCCTTATTGGGTAAAACCTTTAATATATAAAGTGCGTCATCAACTCCCTTTCCACGAACAAGATTAACAATCTTTCTTAACTTTAATGGAGATATTCTCAAATATCTTTCCCTTGCCATTGCTTCCATAAAAATCTTCTCCATCTCTTAAATTATTTCTTCGGAGCCGGAGCTTGCTGCTGTGTTGCAGCCGCTGCTCCAGATGTACCAGAAGATGCTCCTCCAGGTACTCCTGCCGCTGGCTGTGCAGTCGCTCCTGCTGTAGCCGGAGCTGCTGCTGGTGCTCCCTCTTCTTTCTCAACCTTCTTTGTTCCAGAATGACCACGAAATATACGGGTTGGGGAAAATTCCCCCAATTTGTGCCCTACCATGTTCTCTGTAATAAAAACAGGAATAAATATCTTACCATTATACACCTGTATGGTCAAACCCACCATTTCAGGAATAATGGTAGAACGTCTGGACCATGTTTTTATAGGCTTCTTGTCTGTCTTCTCCTGTGCATCCAGCACCTTTTTATAAAGTTTCGAATCAACAAAAGGTCCTTTCTTTATTGATCTTGACATCAGCTTTCTCCCATCCGCAGTTTATTTCTTTCTTCTGGACAAAATATATTTATTTGTATTTTTCTTTTTCCTTCTTGTCTTATACCCTTTTGCAGGAACACCTGTAGGTCCCACAGGGGTTTTATAACCCTTTTGTTTACCTCTTCCTCCTCCGTGAGGGTGATCAACCTTATTCATCGCCACTCCTCTAACATAAGGACGAATGCCAAGATGTCTTGATTTTCCTGCCTTTCCAAGAAATACATTGGAATTATCCGCATTACTTACTTCTCCAATCGTGGCTCTGCATTCAAGAAGAATCATTCTTATTTCACCCGATGGCATTCTGAGAATAGCATACCTGCCTTCCTTTCCATCCAGTTTGGCATAAACACCCGCAGAACGCACTAACTGCCCGCCTTTTCCAGGGTTAATTTCGATATTATGAACAACCGTACCAACAGGAATAAAACGTAATGGAAGATTATTTCCAACCTTAATATCTGGTCTTTCTCCAGCCTCAACAACATCTCCCACTTTTAAGCCATTGGGAGCAAGAATATACCTCTTTTCTCCATCATAATAATGCAGAAGCGCTATACGTGCCGTCCTGTTTGGATCATATTCTATAGAAACAACCTTTGCAGGTACACCCAACTTATCACGTTTAAAATCAATAATCCTATAAAAGCGTTTGTTTCCACCACCTCTATGACGAACTGTGATCCTTCCCTCACTATTTCTGCCACTTCCCTTTCCTCTTTTTATACCACCAACTAGCTTTTTAACAGGTTCCTCTCTTGTTATTTCGTTATAGTCAAAATTAATTTTGTGCCTCAGCCCTGCAGTTACTGGTTTAAATCGCTTCAATCCCATATCAAACCTCTCGCTTATACTTTATAAAAGTCAATCTCACCCTCTTTTAAGGTAACAATTGCCTTCTTCCATTGTGAAGTTAAGCCGTAATTATATCTTACTCTTTTCCACTTTGATGGCATCTTAATCGTATTTACTTTACTTACCTTAACATTATAAAGCTTTTCAACCGCCTGCTTTATCTCCATCTTATTGGCATCCATTGCCACTTCAAAGACAAACTTCTTTGACGGCTTCAAACTACTTGCCTTTTCCGAAATTACAGGCGCTTTCAAAATTCTATTTATATCCTTCATAAATAAACCTCTTCATCAATCACTTTGCGATACGATTACCTATTTCATCCATCGCTCTTTTAGTAACCAATACCTTGTCCGCGTAAACAAGCGGCAGGACATCAATCATAGATGTTGACAATACCTTATATTTTTTAAGATTCCTGGAAGCTAACACTAGAGCTTTATTATATTCTGCAGTAATAAGAACAATATTTTCTTTCGGATTCTCTCTATATTTAGACATTACTTTTACAAAGTCTTTTGTCTTCCCGCTATTAAACCCAAAATCCTCAATTATTTTCAATCTCTTCATTTCTGCCATTTTGTTAAACATTGAAAGAAATGCGATCTTCATCTGTTTTTTATTTATATCCTTAGAAAAATCTCTCGGCTTTGGCCCAAATATGACACCACCACCCTTCCACAAAGGGGAACGGATAGATCCTGCCCTTGCTCTACCAAGTCCCTTCTGCCTCCAGGGTTTCTTACCACCTCCTCTAACCTCCGATTTTGTTTTCGTTGAAACATTGCCAACCCTTTCATGGGACAAACGGGCTACCATTGCCTGATAGATAGTATCCTCGCAATATCTACCGTCGAGAAATGAATATTCTACTTCCTTCTCTTTACCTGTAGAATCGTAAAATCCAACCTTCATATCTTACCCCTTTACAGAATCTCTTATCATTACATAAGAATTTTTACAACCAGGTATTGAACCTTTAACAAACAAAAGCTTTCTATCTTTATCAACCTTCACGATTTCCTGATTCAATATACAAACCCTTGTATTGCCATAGTGACCTGGCATCTTCTGGCCCTTCCATGTTTTAGCCGGAAAGGTATGTCCACCCACTGAACCCGTTCTTCTATGCCAGTGCTTTGCACCATGCGACATAGGTCCACCATGAAAGCCATGCCTTTTCATCGCTCCTGCAAATCCCCTTCCCTTCATTATTCCAACCACATCAACCCTTTTGACAGAATCAAAAAGACTGATATATTGATCATTCTCATAAACAGAAGGATCTTCTGTTCTTATTTCCCTTATTATTCTGATCTTCTCTCCATCATCACTTTCATATCCAAGAATAGCTGCACTATAGCCGTCTTTTTCCGGCATTCTTTTACCCAGCAACTTCATGCCAGAAAAATCCACCACTGTAACACCCACGACACTATCCTTATCAAAAACCTGGGTCATTCCAAGCTTTTTTCCTACGATTCCAATCTTTTTAGCCTTCATGTTATTTCCCACCTACATCTACAAATAATTATTGCTTAATCTCAACCTCAACACCCGCAGGCAGTTGCAACTCCATCAAAGCATTCACAAGGTCTGAACTAGGATCAAGTATATCTATCAATCTTTTATGGATTCTTATTTCAAACTGCTCGCGTGCATCCTTATTTACATGCGGAGACTTCAGCACAGTATATTTCTTTATCCGGGTAGGTAAGGGAATAGGGCCAGAAACCCTTCCTCCCTTACTCTTAACCGATTCCACTATTGACTTTGCCGATTTATCTATCAAATTAACATCATAAGCCTTAAGTCTAACTCTTATTCTACTCACAGCAAAACCTCTATTATTTTATTCAACAATTTCAGTTACAACACCAGCTCCTACTGTACGACCACCTTCTCTAATAGCAAAGCGCATTCCTTTTTCAAGAGCAACTTTTGCAATCAATTCAATAGTCATATTTATATTATCGCCTGGCATAACCATATCTGCTCCCTGAATAGCAACAATATTACCTGTAACATCTGCAGTACTCATATAAAATTGGGGTCTGTACCCTACATGGAATGGTGTTTTTCTTCCGCCTTCTTCTGGTTTTAACACATAAACCTCAGCTTTAAATTTCTTATGAGGCGTAATCGAACCAGGCTTTGCAAGCACCATACCCCTTCTAATAGCATCCTTTTCAACACCCCTTAATAGCAGACCAACATTATCTCCTGCCATACCTTCGTCCAGACTCTTTCTGAACATTTCAACCCCTGTAACAACCGTCTTCTCTGTGTCCTTATATCCAACTATCTCTACTTCTTCGCCAACTTTGACTTTACCTCTCTCGATTCTACCTGTAGCAACTGTCCCTCTACCTGTAATTGAGAAGATATCTTCAATAGGCATCAGGAAAGGCTTATCAAGCTCTCTTGGAGGTTCTTTAAAATAGCTATCCATTGCACTCAAAAGCTCCTTAATGCATGCATATTCTGGAGCATTTGGATCCTTTGAAGTGCTTGTATAAGCTTTATAAGCAGAACCTCTAACAATCGGGGTATCATCCCCTGGGAATTTATACTGCTTTAAAAGCTCTCTAATATCCATTTCTACAAGATCAATCAACTCCTTATCACTATCTGCTATCATATCCACTTTGTTAATAAATACTATAATAGCAGGGACTTCCACCTGTCTGGCAAGAAGAACATGCTCGCGAGTTTGTGGCATAACTCCATCGGTAGCAGCAACCACAAGAATGGCTCCGTCCATCTGAGCGGCACCGGTAATCATATTCTTTACATAATCAGCGTGCCCCGGACAATCCACATGGGCATAGTGTCTTTTCTCACTCTGGTACTCTACATGAGAAGTTGCTATAGTCAAAATTTTTGTGTCATCTCTTCTTCCTTGAGCTTCAGAAGCCTTTGCCACAGAATCATACGAAACAAACTTTGCCCATCCAAGGATTTCGGCGTATTTTGTTATAGCAGCAGTCAATGTTGTTTTACCATGATCAACGTGTCCTATAGTACCAACATTTAAATGCGGTTTTGTCCTTTCAAATTTACCCTCTGCCATTTTATTGCCTCCTAAGTTTTTTTATATGGGAAACTACTCAGCCTTTAGTATTTTATCATAAAGAGATTTTGGAACTTCGCTATAATGATCAAAAGCCATCACATAAGTCCCCCGCCCCTGAGTCATCGATCTAAGCACTGTTGCATATCCAAACATCTCTCCAAGTGGAACATGGCTTGTTACAAGCCTTGCATTTCCTTTTGGTTCCATTCCATTAATCTTTGCCCTTCTTGAGCTTAAATCACCAATAACATCTCCAAGGTAATCCTCCGGGACCAGGATATCAACCTTCATAATCGGCTCAAGCAAAACGGGATCCGCAGCCGCCATAGCATCTTTAAAAGCCTTAGAAGCCGCTATCTTAAAAGCCATTTCGGAAGAATCCACTTCGTGATACGAACCATCATAAACCGAAACCTTAAGGTCAACCACCGGATATCCTCCTACAATCCCCGAAGATATCGCCTCTTCAATACCTTTCTGAATCGCAGGTATAAACTCCTTTGGAATTCTTCCTCCCACAACCTTATCTTCAAATTCAAAACCCTTTCCTTTTCCAAGCGGTTCAATCTCAATCATAACATGCCCATACTGCCCACGGCCACCACTCTGCCTTATATATTTACCCTCAGCCTTTGCACTCTTTTTTATTGTTTCTCTATATGCAACCTGAGGCTTTCCAACATTAGCCTGTACCTTAAACTCCCTCAACATCCTATCAACAATAATTTCAAGGTGAAGCTCTCCCATACCATATATCAAAGTCTGAGAGGTTTCTTCATCAGTACGCACCCTGAAAGTAGGATCCTCTTCTTGCAGCTTTTTTAAAACCTCCGACATTTTATCTATCTCTTCTTTAGTCTTAGGTTCGATAGCTACAGAAATAACAGGCTCCGGAAATTCAATAGCTTCAAGAAGTAAGGGCCGAGTTTCATCAGAAATACTCTCACCTGTTATAGTATCCTTCAATCCTACAACCGACACAATATCTCCCGCCGAAACAAAATCTATTTCCTCTCTCTTATTAGCATGCATTCTAAGAAGTCTTGCCACTCTTTCCTTCTTTTTCTTATTTACATTAAACACATAACTACCTTTTTCCAGCTTCCCGGAATAAACTCTAACGAAAACAAGTTTTCCAACATATGGATCCACCATAACCTTAAAAGCCAGACCACAGAAAGGCTCATCAGGATTTGCATGAACCATTTCTTCTTTAGAAGTATAAACATTAGTACCCTGTACCGGTGGAATATCAACAGGAGAAGGAAGATAATCAATCACCGCATCCAGAAGCGGCTGTACTCCCTTATTCCTTAAAGCACTCCCACATATTACAGGAAAAAGCTTGTTCTCTATTGTTAATTTTCTTAAACCTTTTTTGATCTCCTCAATACTTAGTTCTTTCCCTTCGAGATATTTTTCCATCAATTCATCATTCCCATCACAAATATGATCCAGAAGAGAAACTCTATATAACTCAAGTTTTTCTTTCAAATCATCGGGAACAGGTACTTCATCAAAGTTCATTCCTTCCGAATCATCATCTGGCCATATATAGGCTTTCCTCGTTATAATATCAACAATACCCTTAAAGCTGTCTTCAGCACCAATAGGCAACTGTATAGGAACCGCCTTTACTCCAAGCTTCTTTTCCATCGATTCAACAGACTTGTAAAAATCTGCACCGATTTTATCCATCTTATTAATAAAGGCAATTCGAGGAACATTATATTTATCTGCCTGCCGCCACACTGTTTCAGATTGAGGTTCCACGCCCTCTCCACCATCAAAAACAGCAACCGCTCCATCAAGCACTCTAAGCGACCTTTCTACCTCGGCAGTAAAATCTACATGCCCCGGAGTATCAATTAAATTTATCTTATGCTCTTTCCAAAAACAGGTTGTTGCTGCACTGGTTATAGTAATTCCTCTTTCCTTTTCCTGAACCATCCAGTCCATTTCTGCCGCACCTTCATGAACCTCACCTATCTTGTGCGTTTTCCCCGTGTAAAACAAAATCCTTTCACTCGTGGTTGTTTTACCGGCATCTATATGCGCCGCTATCCCAATATTGCGAACTCTTTGCAAAGGACAAATTTTTTCTTCAGCCATAGTCTCCTCTTACCATCGATAATGCGCAAAAGCCTTATTAGCTTCTGCCATTTTAATAGTATCAATTTTCTTCTTTATACAAGAACCGGTATTGTTATAAGCATCAAGAAGCTCTTTTCCCAGCTTCTCACTCATAGAATGCTCCTTTCTCTCCCTTGCAAGAGTAACAAGCCATCTAATACAAAGAGAATTCTGCCTTTCGGGGCGAACCTCTGTAGGCACCTGATAAGTAGCTCCTCCTACCCTTCTTGATCTGACCTCAACAGGAGGTTTTATATTAGCCAGAGCCTTATCAAAAGCCGTTAAAGCTTCCTCTTTTGTGTTCTTAGACAAAAAGTCCATTGCTTCATAAACTATTTTCATCGCAATGCTTTTCTTTCCATCCATCATGATTCGATTTATCAGTTTATTAACCATCATGCTTTTATACTTAGGATCCACACTAATCCTCTTTGAATAAACCCTCTTCTTTCTTGGCATAACCAACCACCTTACGATTTAGCTTTCTTTGCACCGTATTTTGAACGGCTTGTATTTCGTTTTTCTACACCCATAGCGTCAAGGGTACCACGAATTATATGATAACGTACTCCTGGCAAATCCTTCACCCTACCACCGCGAATAAGCACAACCGAGTGCTCCTGAAGATTATGACCTATACCAGGAATATAAGCTGTTACTTCTATACCGTTAACAAGCCTTACCCTCGCAATTTTTCTAAGAGCAGAGTTTGGCTTTTTCGGAGTCATTGTTGTAACCCTTACACAAACCCCTCTCTTCTGTGGATTAGATTGCAGAGCGGGGGATTTGCTTTTATACTCAACCTTCTTTCTCCCTTTCCTCACCAATTGGTTTATTGTCGGCATATATCACAACCTCTACACAATATTTCAGTTTATTGACAGGGCTCATATTATAAAAAAAGAGCCTCATATTGTCAAATTTTTACATTCTTAAAGTTTTATAAATTGACAATTATCAGCGTTAAAAAACACCTGGAGAAGAAAATTATAAAACCCTCTCCTATTCCATGTTCTTTATTCTTACTGCCTGATAATTCCTAATACCAGTTCCTGCCGGTATAAGCTGGCCTATTACCAGATTTTCCTTCAGTCCTTCCAGTTTATCTTTTGCACTTCTCAAAGCTGCACTAGAAAGCACTCGTGGTGTTTCCTGGAAGGATGCCGCAGAAAGAAAACTCTCTGTAAAAAGAGAAGCTTTCGTAAGACCCATAAGGATAGGCCTTGCTTTCGCCGGTTGCCCTCCCTGTTGAGCAATCTTTCCATTTTCACTATAAAATTTACTCTTATCCACATTCTGTCCTATTATAAATTCTGTATCCCCAGGATTTACCACTTCAACCTTTTTCAACATTTGCCTGATAATAACACTGATGTGCTTTTCATTTATATCTACACCCTGCAATCTATAAACAGACTGTATTTCGTTAAGCAAAAATTCATTAACCTTTGTATATCCAAGTACCTTTAAAATATCATGTGAGCTAACCACTCCATCACAGAGTGTTTCCCCTGCCTGAACCTTATCTCCTATCCTTACAAAAATATTCTTCCCTGTAGGAATTATATGAGAAAAGCTTAATCCATTATTTGCTTTTATCCATAGTATATATTTTCCCTTCTTTTGCTCTATGTTTTCTACAACGCCATTAACCTTTGCAATAACAGCAATATTTTTCGGCTTCCTGGATTCAAACAACTCTGTCACCCGTGGAAGACCTCCAATAATATCCCTTGTTCTCCTCTTTGCAACAGGACGTCGGGCTACAATATCCCCTCTTTTAACTTTTTCTCCTTCTGGCACTGTAAGTGTAGTACCAGGCACCAGAACAAACCTTTCCAGTTCCTTATTCTGCTTCTCGCTATATATAACAAGTATATTTTTGTTCTTCTCTTCCTCTTCTCCGATTTTCTCAATTGCATAGCCCACAATACCATCATGCTCAGTTATAAATACCTCGTTGTATGGATCAAAATCTGCTATCTTCTCCCCCTTCTTAACTACCTGTCCCTCCTTAACGTAAACAAATGAACCTATCTTCAAAGGATAGTCATTTATGCTACTTTCAAGTATATACACACACTTATTCTTTATAGCAACAATAACCTTCTTTCCAAATTTTACTTCTGTCCCATTTTTTAATTTAAAAATACTTTTTTCGCTTAAAAATTCCTTCCCATCCAGAGCCATTACTTCTTTCTTTCCTTCAACTTCAGTTAAATCATAAGTATGAAGCACCTTTCTAACTTTTATATACGATTTCCTGGGTACAATAACCTTTTCTATATCATTTACATTTCTTGAAATAAGATTTTCTGGCAAAGCCTCAATGTATGCATCATAATTCAACTTAAGCTCGCTCTCTTCAAGCTGAGTCGCAGCAGTTCCTCCAATATGGAATGTTCTCATTGTAAGCTGTGTACCAGGCTGTCCGATTGATTCCGCAGCAATAATCCCTACCGCTTCCCCAATATTAACAAGCATTCTAGAGGAAAGATCCCATCCATAGCATTTTGCACATACTCCATGACTTGCTTCACAGGTTAGTACACTTCTAATTTTTACACTCTCAATACCTGAATCTTCAATCATCTTTGCCTTTTCTTCATCAATAAGTTCATTAGCCTTAACTATTAAATTCCCATTTCTCGGATCATAAATATTAGAAACAACAACCTGTCCTAACAACCTTTCTCGTAGAGGCTTTATTACCTCATCTCCTTCTTTTATAGCAGAAATATCTATACCCTTTACGGTACCACAATCATTTTCTGTAACAACCACATCCTGTGATATATCTACAAGCTTTCTTGTTAAATAACCCGCATCCGCTGTTTTCAGCGCTGTGTCGGCAAGACCCTTTCTCGCACCATGGCTTGAAATAAAATATTCAAGCACAGAAAGCCCTTCTTTAAAATTAGATTTGATTGCCAGCTCGATAATTTCTCCCGAAGGTTTTGCCATTAATCCCCTCATACCCGCAAGCTGACGAATCTGTTCTCTACTTCCTCTTGCACCAGAATCCATCATGGCATAAAGGGAATTAAATCCATCTTCACTTTCCTTGAGTGTTGACTCCACAAGCTTTTTAATCTTCTCATTTGCACTTGCCCATAAATCTATTACCTGGTTATACTTTTCTTCATGAGCAATAAGCCCTTTTCTGGCATTCTCTTCTGTCTTTTCGATTTCCTTTTCTGTCTTATCAACTATCTCATATTTTTCCTTTGGTATCTCAACATCAGAAACAGCAATGGTTACTCCATAAAGTGTAGAATATTTAAATCCAATATTCTTCAAGTTATCAACAAGCTCTGCAGTTTCCTTTATGCCATAAATATTATAGCAATTAGCTATAAGTGATTCTATCTTCTTACTTGTAAGGGTATCATTTACAAAATCCATTTTTTCAGGAATAATCTCGTTAAAAATAACCCTTCCAGGTGTTGTCTCAATCCATTTACCTTTTAGTTTATACTTTATTCTCTCATTATATCTTAACTTACCATTTTCCAGAGCCAGTAGAATCTCTTCTACAGTATCATAGTGTTTATATTTTTTAGGGGCTTTACTTTCCGCCTTTGTAAGATAATAAATTCCCAAAACCATGTCCTGGGTAGGATAAACTATTGGTTTACCATTTGCAGGATTTAAAATATTTCTGGAAGAAAGCATTAAAAGCCACGCTTCTATCTGTGCCTCAGGCGTAAGTGGCACATGAACAGCCATCTGGTCTCCATCAAAGTCTGCATTATACGCATGACATACCAATGGATGAAGCTGGATAGCCTTTTCTTCTATTAATATAGGTTCAAAAGCCTGAATGCCAAGACGATGTAATGTAGGAGCACGGTTTAGCAAAACAGGATGTCCTTTAACAACATTCTCTAAAATACCCCATACAAGCTCATGTTCAGTCTCAATCATGCGTTTTGCGGCTTTTATATTATGTGCATAACCCTGTTCCACAAGACCACGCATAACAAAAGGCTTAAAAAGCTCCAAAGCCATTAGCTTCGGAAGACCACATTGATGTAGTTTAAGATTAGGCCCAACTATAATGACAGAACGCCCCGAATAATCCACCCTCTTACCAAGAAGGTTCTGTCTGAATCTTCCCTGCTTACCTTTAAGAATATCAGAAAGCGACTTCAAAGGACGATCCCCATTCCCCGTAACCGGATGAGAACGCCTTGAATTATCAAACAGAGAATCTACCGCATCCTGAACCATTCTCATCTCATTCTTTATTATAATATCCGGCGCATTAACAGATTTTAACTTTCTAAGACGATTATTTCTATTGATAAGTCTTCTATATAGATCATTTATATCTGAAGTAGCAAAACGACCTCCATCAAGAGGCACCATCGGACGAAGATCAGGTGGTATGACCGGAATTACATCAAGAATCATCCATTCCGGCTTATTGTTCGATTTTCGGATTTCCTCCGCCAGCTCAAGCCTTTTTAAAACCTTTTTATCTACCTTTATTTTACTTTCTACCTGACTTCGAAGTGTATCAATCAAAGAATCCAGATCGAGATTTTTCAAAATCTTCTTAATCGCAATAGCCCCTGTATCAGCGGTAAAAGCCTCTTTATACTTTTCTCTATACTCTTCAAACTCTTCATCCGTTAAAACCTGATTCTGCATCAAATCTGTTTCGCCAGGATCTATTACAATATATTTTTCAAAATAAAGAATACTCTGTATATCCGCGGGTGTAACATCCAGAAGAAGGGCTATCTTAGATGGTACAATTCGATAATACCATATATGTGCCACCGGTGCAGCAAGCTCAATATGCCCCGTCCTATACCTTCTAACCTTGGCTTCAGTAACCTCAACACCACACTTATCACAAACTATTCCCTTGTAACGAATAGAGCGAAACTTCCCACAGGCGCATTCATAATCCTTTGTGGGCCCAAATATTCTTTCACAAAAAAGCCCGTCTCTTTCCGGACGTAGGGTTCTATAATTTATAGTTTCCGGCTTTTTTACCTCGCCGTAAGACAAACTTCTGATAAGTTCTGAAGAAGCCAGCTGTATGGATATGGCACCAAAACTGGTTGAACCCTTCATGGTTTTCTCCTATTAATATATTGTTTCTTTCATTTAATACCAGTAGTAAAGTAGCAAAGTATAAAGTTAATTGTTTGAGCCTCTTAAATAGCACTTTCAACTTTTTTACTTTTTACTTTTTACTTTACACTTTACACTTTACACTTAAATCAAATGCACCTTCATATCAATCAATTCTTTTTCTTTATCATTCAACGGAACACGCTTACCATTTTTATCATAAACCTGAATATCCAGTGCAAGCCCTCTAAGCTCCTGAACAAGAACATTGAAGGATTCTGGAATACCCGGGGATGCTGTATATTTGCCTTTTATCACTCCCTCATATATCCTGACTCTTCCATCAGTATCATCAGACTTTATGGTAAGCATTTCCTGAAGTAAGTTTGCCGCACCATATGCCTCAAGTGCCCAGACCTCCATTTCTCCAAGTCTTTGTCCTCCAAAATTCGCCTTTCCACGAAGCGGCTGCTGTGTAACAAGCGAATAAGGGCCTACAGAGCGAGCATGAATCTTATCATCAACCATATGGTGAAGCTTCATTATATACATAACGCCAACAAAAACGGGCTTTTTGAAAAATTCTCCTGTTCTTCCATCTCTAAGAACAAACTTTCCATCTTTACTCAATTTAACTCTCTCAAAATACTTTAATATCTCTTTCTCCGATTCCCCATAAGCCTTCCTTTCCCTAAGAAGTTCCTTTTTTATCTTCTCATTAGCCTCTTCTATCTGTTCTTCTATTTCCTCAAGAGTTGCACCTTCAAACACAGGGCATTCATACTTAACACCAAGCTTCCATCCCGCCATTCCTAGAAGACTATCAAAAAGCTGTCCTATGTTCATTCGGCTCGGTACTCCAAGAGGATTTAAAACAATATCCACGGGTGTACCATCAGGAAGAAAAGGCATATCTTCTTCTGCAAGAACACGCGAAATTACACCCTTGTTTCCATGACGACCCGCGATTTTATCCCCAGGTTTTATCTTTCTCTTTTTTGCCATATATATCTTTACAAGCTTAAGCACTCCAGGAGGCAACTCATCCCCCTGCTCGGAGCTAAACACCTTAACATCCACTACCACTCCACCCTCTCCATGTGGAACACGAAGAGAGGTGTCCCTGACATCCTTTGCTTTCTCGCCAAATATTGCATGCAAAAGTCTGAACTCCGGCGTTTCTGTGGGTTCCCCTTTTGGAGTCACCTTTCCTACAAGAATATCGCCAGGTTTAACATATGCCCCAACTCTTATAATACCATTTTCGTCAAGGTTCCTGAGAGCATCCTCTCCAACATTAGGTATTTCATTCGTAATTTCTTCGCTTCCCAATTTTGTCTCAAGAGCCTTACACTCAAAAACCGTTGTATATATAGAAGTAAAATCATCATTTTTCAAAAGCCTTTCACTTATCAAAACTGCATCTTCGTAGTTATATCCATGCCATGGCATAAAGGCTACAAGTATATTTCTTCCAAGAGCTAACTCACCATTATCACTCGCAAATCCATCAGCAAGCAGCTGTCCTTTTTTAACATAATCTCCTTCAGAAACCACAGGCTTTTGGTTAAAGCTCGTATCCTGATTTGTTCGCCTGAATTTAACAAGATCATACTGATGAAGGTTCTTTTTATTATCCTGAATAACAATATGAGTTGAATCGACCTTAGCAACCTTTCCTTCGACTTCACTCAAGACTACCGCTCTAGAATCCTTTGCCACATATTCTTCCATTCCAGTACCAACTATAGGAGCTTCCCATTGAAGCAACGGAACCGCCTGTCGTTGCATGTTTGAACCCATTAAGGCGCGGTTTGCATCATCATGCTCTATAAATGGTATAATAGAAGCAGAAACAGAAAAAATCTGCTTGGGAGATACATCCATTAATTGTATTTTTTCTTTTGGGACAAGAACAAACTCAACCCTGTATCTTGCCTGAACAAAATCCTCAAGAATCTCTCCTTTTTCATTCAACTTTATATTTGCCTGAGCTATATAATAATTTTCCTCTTCCGTAGCAGAAAGATAAACAATCTCATTGGTTACCCTTCCATCTTTTACTACGAAGTAAGGAGTTTCCAGAAAGCCATAAGAATTAATATTGGCATAAGTAGCAAGAGAAACAATAAGACCAATATTTGGCCCTTCTGGGGTTTCAATAGGACATACCCTCCCATAATGTGTGTTATGAACATCACGAACTTCAAACCCCGCTCTGTCTCTTGAAAGCCCACCAGGCCCAAGAGCAGAGAGCCTCCTCTTATGCGTAAGCTCTGAAAGTGGATTTGTCTGATCCATAAACTGTGAAAGCTGACTCATACCAAAAAAATCATTCAGTGCTGACACTATTGGCTTTATAGCTATTATACTCTGCGGGGTAAGATCCTCTATTTCTCGAGAAGACAGCTTTTCATGGATAGACTTTTCTACCTTCGAAAAAGCAGACATAAGCTGATTAACCAGAAGCTCATTAACATTTCTCACTCTGCGGTTTCCAAGATGATCCACATCATCCAGATTCGCTTGCCTGTTATATACTTTTATAAGATGTTGAAGCGTACGAACTATATCCTCAAATGAAAGAGTTCTTTGTTCTATGAGAGCCTTTCTTTCTTCTGGCGAGGCATCTGGATATAGCTTTAATACCAATTTATATCTACCAACCTCTCCAAGATCATACATCTTCGGGCTGAAGAACATATTATTAATCTCTTTCATAATGCTTTCGAGAGGGGCAGCTTCTCCAGGATGTAAAATAGAATATATCTTTTTTATAGCCTTGTTTAAGGCATCCTTTGTATCATCTTTTTCGAGGGTACTAACAAGCGGTCTATTCTCTACAACTGTTTTTGGGTCTATGATTTTAATAACTGTCCTTCCCTTTTGATAAAGCTGGTCAATTGTATTCGGAAAAAGCTTTTCTACTGCTCCAACCAGCATGTTGTTCTCATCATCAAGAACATCTTCCGCCACATATTTACCAACAAGCCTTGTTATTGCTTCATCTTTATCTATCCTTGAGAGATCTATCTTTCGAATCTTAAAGAAAGCATTTATGATATCCTGTGTACTCATTCCAAGAGACCTTAAAAACATGGTTACAAGGATTTTTCTTCTCGAATCTATCCTTACATACATTAAATCCTTTTTTGCATCTACTATGAATTCAAGCCAGGATCCCTTCTCTGGAACAATCTTTGAAGAAAACTCTTTATTTTTATAGCTAAACAACACACCGGGCGATTTATAAATCTGGTTTACAACAACCCTTTCAGCACCATTAAATATAAAAGTGCCTCTCTTGGTCATTAGAGGAAAATCACCAATGTAAATATCCTTTTCTTTTATCTCTCCGGTTTTTCTGTCTATAAGACGGAAAATAGCCTTAATAGGAACGCTGTAAGTCAAATTTTTATCAAAACACTCTTCTTCAGTATATTTACAATTCCCAACCTCATAACCTACATACTCTATAACAATCTCTCCATTTGCACCTTCTATAGGGAAAAAGCTTCTAAAAACATACTCTAGACCCTTGTTTTCCCTTTCATTGATTTTTTTATCCATCTGCAGAAAATCTTTAAAAGACCTGAGCTGAATATCCAGTAGATCCGGAAGGGGGGCTTTATTTTTATGCTTTGTAAAGCTAATCCTTTCCTGATTTCCCACCATATTATTACTCTCCCCTATTTAATAATAAAACATCTCCCCTTCGTCAAAAAAACAGAAGGGGATAGAATTATACAACTTAGACTGGTTTGTTTAGATTGGTTCTGCAAAATAAAATATAAATTATTTAATTTCAACTACAGCCCCAGCTTCCTCAAGTTCTTTCTTAATTTTCTCTGCATCTGCTTTGGAAATATTTTCCTTTAAAGGCTGTTTCCCACCACTCTCCGCCAATTCCTTGGCTTCCTTCAGTGCAAGTCCTGTAATATTCCTAACAACTTTTATGACCTCTATTTTCTTTGCACCTGCATCTTTAATGAACACAGAAACAGTGGATGGTTCCTCCGCTGCAGATCCACCCGCCGAAGCTCCTCCAGCGGCAACTGGAGCTGCAAAAGCAACAGGCGCTGCAGCTTTAACATCAAACTTCTCCTCCAAAGCCTTTCTCAGTTCATTCAGTTCCAGAACGGTCATGTTAGAAATCAAATCAATAACTTCTTGAATTTTCTGCTCAGCCATATATTTTCTCCTTATATTATTTTATGCTTAACTACTCTTTTTCTTTTCAAGTGCTTCTATAGTACCAACAAACTGTATCATAATCGAATTAATAGTTCCTACAAACTTAGAAATAACAGAATTTAAACCACCTGCTATCATAGCAAGAAGCTCTTTTCTTGAAGGTAAATCTGCCATTGCTAAAACGCCAGTTTTATCAAGAGCTTTCCCTTCCATATATGCTGCCTTAAGAACTAGCTTTCCATTCTGTTTAGAATATTCTGCTGCTGCTTTTATAAGCTTTAAAACATCTTCCTTTGATATAAATACAATTGTATTATTCTTTAAAAACTCGTCCATTCCTGTAATTCGGGAATCATCAAGGGCCTTCTTAAGAAGCGTGTTTTTAATAACCTTAGCTATCCCGCCTTCTTTTTCAATCTTCTTCCTCAATTCTTCCTGTTCCTGAATAGTCATCCCTTTAAAATCCGCCAGCACTATTCCATCCGTATCTTTTAAAGAATTTTTTATATCCTCCAGTACTCTAACTTTTTCTTCTTTTATCATACATACCTTCCTAAAAATATATGATCAAACTGCAATTTTCTTAAAATCCACCCGCACAGAGGGACTCATTGTAGAAGAAAGCGCCATAGTTTTAATATAATCTCCTTTCAAATCAACCGGTTTGTTTTTAATAAGGACCCTATGTACAGCATAGGCATTTTCATATATATCCTTCTCTGGCAGAGACTTTTTCCCAACAACAACACTAATATTACCTGTTTTATCAGCGCGAATCTCCACCTTCCCTGCTTTAGCCTCTTTAACAGCCCTTGCAATATCCATCGTAACCGTTCCTGTCTTAGGATTAGGCATAAGCTTTTTTCTTCCAAGAATAGGAGCTATCTTAGACAAAATTTTCATCACATCAGGAGTGGCAAGACACGCCTCAAAATCCATCCAACCAGAAGCAATTTTTTCCACAAGATCTTCCACACCAACATAATCTGCTCCAGCCTGCTTTGCCTCTGTAGCTTTTTCTCCAGTAGCAAAAACAAGCACCTTTATTTGCTTTCCAGTCGAGTGTGGAAGCACAACAACATCACGAATAGTATGTTTTTGTTTTATGTTAAGCTTATAGCTTAACTCAATAGATTCATCAAATTTTGCCGTTGCCATTTCTTTCACAAGCTTGCAGGCTTCCTCAAAGCCATAAAGTCTGGAAAGATCATTCTTTTCAATAAGCGATAAATAACGTTTACCGCCCTTATATACTACACCATCCTTAACAAGAGTTTTCATTTAGCCCTCCACTTCAACACCCATATTTCGGGCTGTTCCTGCTATAATACGGATCGCCGCTTCAATATCTTTTGCATTTAAGTCCTTCATTTTTATTTCCGCTATCTTTTTAAGCTGTTCTTTATTTATTTTGCCCACCTTAACCTTGTTAGGCTCTGAAGAGCCTTTTTCAATTCCAATTTCCTTCATAATCAAATTTGATGCAGGTGGGGTTTTAGTAATAAAAGTAAAAGTTCTATCTTCATAAACATTCAAAACCACAGGTATAACAAAACCCGCTTTATCCTTCGTTGCTTCATTAAATTGCTTACAAAAGTCCATCAACGGTATCCCATGGGGACCAAGCGCAGTACCAACCGGTGGAGCCGGGTTCGCCTGGCCCGCCGGAATTTGCAGTTTAACCACGGCTTTTATCTTTTTTTGTTTTCCCGCCATTCCTTTCTCCTTAATCCTTTTATATCCTATGTACCTGATTAAAATCCAATTCTACCGGTGTAAGCCTTCCAAAAATTTCAACTCTCACCGTCAGGCTATTTTTATCATTATGAACTTCCTGAACCTCTCCCTCAAAGTCCTTAAAAGGTCCTTCGTTTATCTTTACTCTATCTCCAACCTCATACCCTGACTCAAGCTTAACAAGATGTGGTTTTATCTCTCCTGTTTTCTCAAAAATCTCCTTTACCTCATCATAAGCCAGAGGAGAAGGTTTTTTATTTCCTCCTCCCGCCGTCAGGAACATACCGACACCTGTAACAGAACGAATTTCGGAATATACTTTCTTCCATACTGCATCATCTTCTGGCAAGTCAAGCTCTGCCAGAACATAGCCAGGATAAAGATTTCTCTTTTTAACCACCTTTTTATTTTTCTTTTCAACAATATACTCTTCTTCCGGAACCCTCACATCCAGCAAGACATCCTTAAGCACTCCGAAATTTTTCTTTGAGAAAAGATCATTCATCACCTTCTTTTCATATCCAGTATAAACCTGGATAACGAACCATCCCTTAGCCATTCTATCTTACCAAGCCTCTTAATACCAGATTGATAACATAATCAAGAATTGCAAGAAACAAAGATATAACCACAATAAAAACTATAGTAACCATCGAAGAACTCAAAGCCACTTCTTTGGATGGCCATGAAACCTTTTTAAGTTCCTGATAACTTTCCTTAATAAAAGTCCAATTCTTTGCCACGAGGAAAATCACAAGAAGCAGCACTAATATAATAAAGACATAACTTAACCATGACTGCATAAATTCTCTCCTGAACTAATACAGGCCTGGAGGGAATCGAACCCCCAACCAACGGTTTTGGAGACCGCTACTCTGCCAATTGAGCTACAGGCCTATGCTCTCTATTTTACTTCCTTATGTAATGTATGCTTTCTACATCTAGGGCAATACTTTTTTATACTCAATTTTACCCTCTGCTGCACCATCCCCTTCGTCTTGTTTGTAGAATAATTTCTTTCGCCACAAACCTCACATTCCATTGTCACAATCTGCATAAAAACACTCCACTTCATTCATTAGCCCACAGGCGGGATTGAACCGCCGACCCCTTCCTTACCATGGAAGTGCTCTACCAACTGAGCTATATGGGCATGTAGCATTTTTTATTATACCCTGGTTTTTCAAAAAATGTCAAAAATTTACGGAATTATTAAAACTCCTACCAAAATATAAGTAAAAGTCAGGAAAGGTTTTCGAAACGCAACCCGGGTTCTCAATCTCTATTCCTTCCACCCTTAAACCTGCTATAGAAAACGACATTGCCATACGATGATCGTTATAAGTCTTAATTAGAGCACCTTTATATTCTTTTCCTGGATATATTTCGAGTCCATCTCTCATCTCCTTTACCTCTGCCCCAATTCTTCCAAGCTCTTTCGCAAGAGCGGAAAGCCTATCTGTTTCTTTTATACGGAGATTGGCCACATTTTTTATAACAGTAGTCCCATCTGCAAATAGTGCACACACTGAAAGCGTAAGAACCATATCCGGTATTGAATTCATATCTATATTAATCCCTTTAAGCCTGCCATCAGACTCAAGAAAAATTTCTCTCTCTCCATATTCAACATAACACCCCATCTTCTCTAAAATCCTTGCAAAATGGGAATCCCCCTGAATAGAAGCAGAACCTATTCCCCGAACTCTAATTTTTCCTCCAAGAATAGCCACTGCCGCCAGAAAATAAGAAGCGCTTGAGGCATCTGGCTCTATCCAGTAAACAGAAGGAGTTTTATATTCCGCCGGCTTAACACTAAAAAACTCGTAGCTCTTTCTTTCAGTATAAACCCCAAACTGTTCCATCATCTTAATCGTCATATCTATATAGGGCTTTGAGGACATATCATCTTTTACATCCATTGAAACCCCTTTTTTACTGTAAGGGGCAGTCATAAGTATAGAAGATATATACTGGCTTGAATTCTTACCACTTATAAAGCACTTCCCGCCGGGCATGCCAGAGGCGTTTATTATAACCGGTGGACATCCATTCCCTTTTTCAGTTTTAAGTTGACATCCAAGCTGAATTAATGCCTTCAACAAGTCCTCTATTGGCCTTTCTCTCATTCTCTCATCACCATCCAAAAAAAACTGTCCTCTACCAAGTGTTAAGTAAGATGTTAAAAAACGCATGGCTGTACCAGCGTTTCCTACATAAATATTAAAATTTCCCTCCGGAAGCTTTCCTCCATCTATCGAGTATGAAACCTCTGAAGTTTCACCAGAAACCTTCTCTACCTTTATGCCAAGCCGATTAAAAGCCTCTACCATGTAGTGTGTATCATCAGAAAGAAGAAAGTTTTTAAGGGTTGTCTTTCCCTTTGACAAAGCCCCAAGTAATAGCGCCCTGTTTGTAATACTTTTGGAACCTGGCAGGATTATATCTATATCCGGAGGACCGCCTCTGTAAGGTTGAACACAATAAATATTACTCATTAACAAACCACCTGCAAAATATTTTCTCTGACTCTAAAAGGCTAACATATTGAAACCAAATATTATAGCTTCTTAAGAAGAAAAAAACAAGCCTCCAAACCTGTTGCGCCAAAAAATCTATCCTGATAAAAGCAACTCATTAAAATTACATAGATTTATTAATCCCTGAATTTGATTTGCAAAGTAGAATTAATATTATAGCCTTTATTTAACAAACACTTTATTTTCTAATAAAATTCATATTTGTTTAGATTGAATTAAATTAAAATATATGCTAAAATCTTTCACTAAATTTCTGGAGGTAGTTATGTCAGGTCATAATAAATGGGCGAATATTAAACAAAGGAAAGGTGCCCAGGATGCAAAAAGAAGCAATTTGTTTTCTAAAATAGTTAAGGAAATAATTATTGCTGCAAGGCATGGTGGTGGAAATCCAGACAATAACTCAAGGTTGCGTACGGCACTGGATAAAGCCCGTGAAGCTAATATGCCGAAGGACAATATAGAAAAGGCGATAAAACGTGGAACTGGAGAGTTGGAAGGCGTCGCTTATGAAGAATTAACCTATGAGGGATATGGACCTGGTGGGGTTGCTGTTATAATGGATATTACAACGGATAGTAAAAATAGGACCGCCGCAGAAATAAGAAAGATTTTCTCAAAGCATGGGGGTAATCTTGGCGAAAGTGGGAGTGTTGCCTGGATGTTTGAAAAGAAGGGCTACATTGCCGTGGATGGAAAGAAGCACTCCGAAGATGAAATAATGGAGATTGCACTAGACCTTGGGGCAGATGATATTAAAAAGAGCGATGATATTATAGAGGTATATACTTCTGTGGAAAATTACAACAATGTCCTTCAGGGATTGAAAGAAAAGAATATAACTGTGCTTTCTTCTGAAATTACACGCCTGGCTCAGAATATGGTAAAACTGGAAAAGGATAAGTCTATTGCACTTTTGAAGCTGATGGATGAACTTGAAAACCATGATGATGTTCAGAATGTTTCTACGAATGCGGACATTGAAGATAGTGTAATAGAGGAGTTTGCCAATTCTTAATTTTTACATTAAAGCTTTTGACACCGGACAGGCAAAAACCTCTTTACATAAAATTTCCGAGGAGAGGTTTTTATGAAGAAAATAAGAGAACGGGATATTGGTCTTGGTGAAAGAGAACTATCTATTACTGGTATTGCTCTACTTTTCGTTGGGATAGTTATCTTGCTGGGCAATATTTACCCTGGATTAACCATTCAGAAATTATGGCCATTATTTTTCCTTATTCCAATAGTAATTCAACTCGATGTTCTCTTGAAAAAAGGGAAGAATGCCGCAGGAGTTCTTATTCCTGTAGTTATCCTTTCAGTCTTGATGATTTACTTTCTGATTCTTAATTTTTTAGGATGGCACTTGGTTTCTACAACCTGGCCTACATTTATGCTGGCACCAGCTCTCGGTTTGCTTACTTACTTTCTTGTTACAGGAAACAGACCCCTGCTAACACCTTCTATTATTCTTACAATTCTTGCTGTTATTTTTTATGGCTCTATATTGCAATCTACGAATGTTCTGGCAGTGCTTTTCGTAATTGGTGGATTGGTTCTTATAATCCTGCCAGGTTTTAAAAGTACAAAGAAAAAGTAGTTTCTGGTATGTATTTTGCTATATAATTCTTGAATGCTTCTTGCATATAAAAAGAGTTTTCTTGACTAATTTTGCAAATAGTTAGAAAATTTAAGGCGTATTATGGAATTTTAAAGAATAAGGGGCTGTCCAGAAAGCCCAGAATTCACCACAGAGTACAGGGAGAATAAACATCATAACTCCATGCCTTACAATAAATTGGAATTTACTCCGTGCTCTCTGTGATCTCCGTGGTGAGCATAAAACTATACTTTTTAGACAACCCCACAAAAATTTTACCAGAAGGGGGATATATGATGACAAAAAGAATCCTTTTTATTCTTCTATGCTTTTTCTTTGCTTTTAATACTGGTTGTACTTCTACTTCAAGAGGTTCTGTAAAGCCGGATATTCAGAAGGAAAGTGATAGGCTGGCCATGGATTCCTATCCGGCAGATAAAGACTTTATTGGAGAGGGTTCGGCCACCGACTTTTCAGACGCCCGTAGTGCGGCATATGTAGATGTAATAAAAAAAGCCACAATTTATATATTGGGCGATGAAAAGTATAACCAAAACAGGGAACAAATAGAAAAAAGCTTCTTTTCGTATTCTGTTGCCCGAAGATATATTCTTGGCGAAACAGAAAAGGCTCCTCCTGAGAAACAGAAAAAATGGATTTATAACAATCGAGATGCGGAGGGAGTTCTCCATCTTCAATTAAAGGCTTATGTAAATATAAAGATGCTAAAAGCAGATCTTGATGCTGTTGGTATGAAGGAAATTCCACAGACACCCCCCCCCGCCGTTAAGGAGTCCAAAAAGGACTCTGTTTCTCCAGGTGCGACTACATCTGAAAAATCAAGTCCTGAAACTCCTTTAGATCTTAGTGGCGTAGATATTTCCTCTTTAACTTTTCTTGTTTATTATAATATAAATGACCCTGTTATACAGAAGGATCCTGACCAGGAGACTTATGCAAAATGGGCAGTGGATAATTTGAATCGTGAAATTGCCTCTTTGAATGTTAAAACCTTTGACCTGGAGACAGTTGAGAAGCTTGCGAATGAAAGAAGTTTGTTACAGGAGGCAAGCTCTGGAAATGTTGGGGTTGGACTTCTTCTTGCACAAAAGGTATTTGCGGAGTTATATGCGGAGGTTTCTCCTTCAGTAAGTTATCAGGGTAATAGAGCCCATGTTATACTTAATGTAAAGGTTTTTGTTAGAACCACTGGTGCTATGATAGCTACCTATGAGAAGGGTGGGCAGCAGTATGAATCGGCTTCACTTCCTGCTGCTATAAAAATGAGTATGCGCGAAGCGGCAAGGAAAATAAGGGAAGAACTTTCTATTAGCTTGAAAAGGTATATTGCAGGTGGTAGATTCTATTTTGTAAGATTAACAGGAGTAAAATCTTACAAAGAGGCAAGCAGGTTTACATCTGCAGTTAAAAAGATAGAAGGAGTTGTAGATATTTCACTAAAATCAGGTTCAAAGGAAGATATGGTTTATGACTATAATCTTCAATTTAAGGGAAATCCAACTGATGCGGTGGATAGATTAATAGAAGCCCTTTCAGATAAGCCTGGTTATGAAAATTTTGATTTGAAGGAAATTCGTGGAAATGAATTAACCTTTTCCATGGATTAAAATTTTCCTTATGTATAAACATAAAAGGAGGAACATGTTATGAAGAAATTTACTCTTTTACTCGCAGTGGTGTTAATGGTGGGCATTTTTGCTTCGTGTGGTGGGAAAAAGCCAGAGCCTCCTCAGGTACAACCACAACCTCAAGTTCAGACGGAGACTCCTCAAAAGATTCAGATTTATGTTCTTCAAAAAAGTGAGGATCCAACTCCACCCTGGATTAATAAGAGATGGGAGCTTGGCAAAGATGAGATGGGGAGAAAGGTGATTTTCCTTACAGTTGAAGGACAGAAAAACACAAAAGAAAAGGCCAGAATTGATGCAGAATCTCAAAAGATTGCAAGGCTTACGGAGCTTATCAAGCAAATTGCTACCAGGGAGTTTGCAGTTGCAAAGAGTGGGATGCTTAATGATGAAACAGATCTGGACGCATATTTTGAAGAAACAATAGCAGCGGTTTCTAAAAATGTGAACATCAGTGGGGCTGTTAATGTTGCGGATTACTGGGAATATGTTCAGGAAGTACAGGGAAGTTCTTCAAAGACCTATTATCGCTATGTGATGCGTTTTGCAATGGATTATGAAGTATACCAGAAGGCTTTAAAACAGTCATGGGAACCCCAGAAGAAAAAAGTCCCGCCTGAATTGAAAGAAAAGGCTCAAAAGGTTATTGATAGTATAAACAAGAGCGAAGAGTTGCCATCAGATGAATAGTCTCCAAGATTAAAGAATGGGACGGCATCTGCTGTCCTATTCTTTTTTATTATGAGTAAAAATTATGCGAGTTCGTTTAAAAACTATAGCGTCTCTTTTTTCTTTAATTTTGGTTGATCTTCTTGCTTATTATGTTTCTGTTTTTTGTGCTGTTTTTTTTCGTCAGAATTTTAGAGCCCTTTTCAACTTTAAGTACATCTTTAGTCAGGAAAACGCTTCTCTATTTATCTATTCTTTCTACTATATGGCATCTATCTGGTGGATGCCGGTTGCTTTTATAATAGTGCAGCAGTTTGAAAAGCTCTATATGGCAAGGTATCCATTCTGGGAAGAGACAAGGGTTATTTTAAAATCTGCAACTGTTTCTATAGTTTTTATGCTTTTGACCATTACTGTAAGAAATATGTATGGAAGTATTCCACGTTCAGTTTTTGTATTCTTATGGTTTTTTCTTATCATTATAGTCTCTTTTCTGCGTTATTGGGGCAAGAGGTTTTTTTACAGGATAGGAATATGGAAGGAACAGGTTTTGATTATTGGCATTGGAGAAAATGCTATAGCAGCTGTAGAGGGTTTGGAAAAAGAAAGGCATCTTGGTTATAAAGTGATAGGCTTTCTTGAAGAGAGTGGAAAAAGAATAAAAGAAATTAAAATAAAAAATAAAAACTACAGGGTTTATCAGGGGATAAAGAACATCAGTAAGTTTGTAAATCTTTTAAAAATAGACACCGTTTTTATAGCCAATCCTACCTCCGAACAGGAAAAAATGACTGAGATGATTAATGAAATTTATAAGTATGTAAAGAGGGTGATTATTATTCCAAATATTAAAGGCATAGCTATATTCAATTCTGAACTTCATTACTTATTTATGGAAAAACTTTTTCTGATAAAGATTAATAATAATCTTAACTCTACGCCCAATATTATTATAAAACGCGCCTTTGATATATTTTTTTCACTCTTTATCATGGTTTTAATACTTCCTTTGTTTCTATTGCTTATGCTATTGGTAAAACTTGATTCAGAAGGGCCTATCTTTTATACCCAGAAGAGGGTTGGTAAGAATGGACGGGAGTTTAAGATTATTAAGTTTAGAACAATGTATAAGGATTCTTCTGTAAGACTTAAAAATATTCTTAAGAAAGATCCTAAAGTGCGGCTGGAATGGGAAAAGAATTTTAAGCTCAAAAATGACCCACGCGTTACTCCAGTAGGACGTTTCTTAAGAAAAACAAGCCTTGACGAGCTTCCTCAAATAATCAATGTTTTAAGAGGCGAAATGAGCTGGGTTGGTCCCAGACCGGTTGTACGCCAGGAAATAGAAAAATACTATGGATCATACAAACAGTATTATTACTCGGTTTATCCAGGCCTAGCAGGTTTGTGGCAGGTGAGTGGAAGAAGCGATACAGATTACGACTTCAGGATCCAGACAGATGCATGGTATGTTCAAAACTGGTCTCTCTGGCTTGATCTCATTATCCTTTTTAAGGCTGTTTTTGTTGTCCTGAAAAGAGAAGGCGCATATTAAATCTCATTTTTTCCTGACTTTTTCCGATTTTAAAAAAGAGGTGTTTTGTGTTGCAAAAATCTATATTAGTCATATTGCTACTATTTAGCTACAGCATGATTATTGCTGACCTTAAGGATTTTGGCTTTAAGCCAATGCATCAGAAAATCAGGTATAAGGAAGATTTTTTTCGCCTTTACAACCAGTGGTTATATGCAGATCTTGATTCAGTAAGCAGGAATATTTATTTTTTAGAACTGGCATATGTTGTTCCCTTTGATCATCCTATAAAAGCCCTTACGCCGATAACAAATGAACAGCAATATGAGAGATACAAAAACCTACTCATGATGCATATTTGCAGGCTTTTAACTCAAGAGTATATTAATTATGGCTATATGTACATGAAGGAGAATATTTATTTTTATAACGAAGAATTTATAAAAGAGTATCTTGACGGCTATGAAATAGCTGAGTACTATTTTAATCATGCACGTTCCTACTGGGAACAGGCAATTAAGTACGCAGAAGATGCAGATACCCTCTGGGAACACAAGATTGATCTTCTTTTTCTGGAAGATGAACTTTACAAGATAAAGATGGGCGATCTTGATTATTATAAAGTTGTGTCAAATCTAATGGAAAGAATTCAAAAAAACAGAAAACGCATCGAATCTCTATCTTCAAGCCTTAAATAAAAAGAAGAATATTGACAAACTACTACAGATGTAGTATTATATACTACACTTGTCTTTGAACATGCTTTAGTTGATTTTGATTTCCTTTTTTATTATATTTTTGTATTGAATTTAGGAGGTTATGGATATGAAAAGGATAAGAAAAGGGTATGTAATTGGAATTCTGGTAGTTCTGGTGGCAGGAAGCATATTCTTCTTTTCCTGTAATATTATTTTTTCAAAAGGCCTGAACTTTGAAACAAAAAATAAGCAGGTAGAAGGAATAGATGGAATGGATGCTGCCATTAAGCTTCAGAATGTTTACAGAAGTATTGCAAAGTCTTTAATTCCAGCAGTTGTAAGTCTTAATGTTGAAAGCGAACAGACCTTTAGAAACCCTTATAGAGAATTCTTTAATGATCCATTCTTCAGAAGATTTTTTGGGGACGAGGATTTTTATGGACCCAAGGAGTTTAAAAGAAAACTCCAGATGATTGGTTCGGGATTTATTGTAACAAAAAATGGTTATTTATTCAGTAACTACCATGTTGTAAAGGACGCTACAAAGGTGATAGCAGTACTGTCGGATAATAGAAGGTTCGAGGCCAAAGTTGTTGGTGTAGATCCAGAAACAGATATTGCTATATTAAAGATTAATGCGGAGAATTTGCCGGTGGTTCCTCTTGGAGATTCTAGCGAGGTTCAGGTGGGGGATATTGTTATTGCAATTGGTAGCCCTTTTGGGCTTAGCGGCACATATACAACAGGAGTTGTCAGTGCAGTAGGAAGGGAAGGAATGGTATCAGGCTTTCAAAGGTTCATTCAGACTGATGCTGCGATAAACCCTGGAAATTCCGGAGGCCCTCTTGTAAACATAAAGGGTGAGGTAATCGCTATAAATACAGCCATAGCCTCACAGACTGGAGGATATCAGGGCATTGGTTATTCGGTACCTATAAACATGGCAAAGAATATAGCAAAGCAAATTGTTGAAAAAGGAAAGGTAGAGAGAGGTTATCTTGGTATTAACATATCGCCAATAGATTCTACTACAAGAAAACTTCTGGGACTTGCCGAGCAGGAAGGTGTTATGGTTTCAAAAGTAGAGAAGAATGGCCCGGCTGATAAGGCAGGTATTAAAAAAGGCGATATTATTACTTCCATTGATGGAGTTAAAGTAAACTCCCCTGATAATCTTCAGGCAGAAGTTGGAGGCAAGGAGCCTGGTTCAGAGACTACAGTTGAGGTGCTCAGAGATAAGAAGAGACTAAGTTTTAAGGTTAAATTAGCAGAGAGACCTGGACAGGAAGTAGCAAAAGCGGCTGAAAATAAAGAAAAGGGAAAGGAATCTGATAAGGCTTTACAAACCTATGAGTTTCTTGGGGTAGTATTCTCAGAAGCTCCCAGGGATATTCTTGAACAAAATGGCGCAGACTATGGGGTGCTTGTAAGTAATATCAAAGAGAATAGTGAGCTTTCGAGTATTCTGGAGCCAGGACAGATCGTTGCGGGTATAAATGGCGAGACAATAAGAAATATGGCAGATTTGAAAGGGTTTGCAGATAGGAATAAAAATACCCGCTCTCTTACATTTCTTGTAATTAAGGATGGGTTTATGCTTTATAGAGGAATTGAACGATAGAAATGTTCAAGTATATAGCCCCGGAATTTTGTTGAGATTTCCGGGGCTTTTATTTTGATTTTTTATATTAAAGAAAATATAATTTTAAAAATTTTAACGCCTTCTATAAAACAAAAGAGGAAAATTTTCATGAATTCTTTTTTTAAATTTCTTTTTTTAAATTTTCTGTTTGGACTTTTTTTTACAGATCTTTTATATTGCGACATGAGAGGAGATGTTGAAGAGGTTATCAAGCTTTATAATTCTGATAAAAGCAATTCAATCTTTCTATTAAACAAACTGTACAAAGAACAGAGGAATAGCCTTTTTGAAATAAAGAAAATTCTTTTTGAAAATCAAAAATATGCTTTATACTGTGACTTCCTCCGACAGCTTCAGCTCAGGCCAGAGATAGCCCAGGAAATTATTTACATGGATTTTACGACGGATGATTATAAATATTTTATATCCGATTTAAGTAATTACTTAAAGTTTTTCCCTTTAAGATCCATTCCAGAGCGTTTTTCCTCTTATATAATTGAGAAGAACTTTGTTAATTATGCATTGAGTAACCTTGACTCCCACATGATTTTTGATATATTGAAATCAGGCTTTGCTAAAAATTCAAAGTATAGAGAGTTTGATGAGGTATTATTAAAAAATCCATCCAGAAATAATATTTCTGAAGATGATATAAAGCGCTATCTTATTGAAAGCTGGCGAATTGATAGAAGAAACTTAAAGCCAATTATAGAATTTTATAACCTGACCAACTCCTGGACCTTTATTTTTTCAGTGGCTTCAGATTTCCAGCTGGACAATCTTGGAGCAATATTAGAATTAACAAATCGGGCAATTGAAATAATCGGTAAAGAAGAAAAGATTGCAAGGGAATGCAGGATAGATGTTCCATACATTATTGGAGAGTCCCTTTTGCGAATGAATATTTATAGCCAGGCAAGGTTTTATCTTGAGAAATCATTTTTCCCATCTGAAAATCATGCCAACCGTTCTATTTTTTTTACATATCTTGGAGAGAATAATATTGATTCCGCAAGGCAAAGACTAAAATCAATGGAAGAAGGAGATGATATAGTATTTTTATCCTCTTTAATTCAGCTTTTGCTGAAAAATACAAATGCAATAGAGGATATTGAAACCTACCTTCTAACCATTCCAGGAAGGAGGAAATATAATCTTGAAGCCATGTTGATCCTCTTTTCCTATAATGAAAAGGAAGACTTTCAAAATACCCTGAATGTTATCCGGGAAAGCCTTGCTTATAAGAAGAATTGGAAGACGGCCGAAGGGCTTAAGGGTGTTTATCTTACAAGAAAAGAGGATTTCTCCGTACAGAATTCTCAAGAAAAAGGCCATCTCGAAGATTTTCATAATTATAAAAAGGCAGTTTCAGCGATGAAAAATGATAAGGAAACTTCACGACGAATACTTCTGGAATTAATCCAGTCTCCAAAGACTTCTCCTCTTATTAAAAATCTTTCGGTTTATGAATACAGAAGGCTTGAAAAATAACTTTAAGCGGGTAATCGTACTGTAAAACTTTTCCTGTGGTATGGTGAGAATCCATGTTTTAGAATGGCTTTCCTGTGCTCTATTGTTCCATATCCCTTGTTTTTATTCCAGTGATAGCTTGGGAACTCTTCATGAAGCTTATTCATAAGATTATCTCTATAAACCTTGGCAAGTATGGAGGCTGCTGCAATTGTAAAACTTTTTTTATCTCCTTGAATTATAGACCTCGAAAGATATTGAATGGGAAGGTTTACTGCATCTATTATTACAAAATCTGGGTTGGTTTTTAAACCTTCCAGAGCTCCTATCATAGATAATTTTGTAGCCTCAAGAATATTGACTCTATCAATAGTTTGATTATCTACTTCAAAGATACTGTAACAGATACACCTATCGATGATTTTCCAGTACAATTCCATTCTTTGAGACGGGGTTAACGCCTTTGAATCATATACCCCCTCAATAAGGCAATCTGGCGGAAAGATAACACAAGCAGAGACTACAGGTCCCGCAAGAGGCCCCCTTCCTGCTTCATCAATACCTGCTATATATTTAAAGCCCAGCCTCCATAGGCCCTGCTCATAATCAAGCAGACTTTCAACAGGAGGAATTGGCATTTACTGAACCTTCTCCGTAACGACAGCAGATCTTCCAAAACGTCCACGCAGGTAATACAACTTTGCCCTTCTTACTCTTCCCCTACGCACAAGCTCAACCTTTTCAATAAAAGGAGAATGATAAGGAAAAACTCTTTCAATGGCTACACCGTAGCTTACTCTTCTAACAGTAAAGCTTCTTCTTACTCCACCGTGCTTATCGGCTATTACCGTCCCCTCGTATGGCTGAATCCTTTGCTTGTCTCCCTCAATTATTTTTACATAAACCCTTATAGTATCACCAACCTGAAAATCTGGAAATTTCCCTTTATTGTTTTGCTCATTGAACAGGAACTTTTCAACTTCTTCGAGGGTATTCTTTACCTTTTTCTTTGAAGGAGACTCTATTTTTTCTTCGGCTGTACTACTTACCTGGGTAATATTCTCTATAGGCTGATCACCTGCTGGATTAAGTTCATTGATTGTCTGAACTTCTTCTGGCATTTTTCCACTCCTTTGAAATATTTTGTATCTCTTTAATCAATTCCTGCATTTTTTCATTTTTCCGCTTTAGAGCTCTAATGTAATTACCTGTAGCTCCTGCACCAAAAGAAAACATATATTCACGGAACAAATCTATTCTGTTAAAGTAGGTTTTCTTAAGGCTACTTATAAAGCGAAATCTTTCAATAGCCTTGTGATTACCACTTCTTAAAACTTCCGGCACTTTCCTGCCCATGAAAACAACGGGTTCCGTATAGTGCTCGTGCTCTAAAAGCCCATTTTCAAAGCTTTCATCCTCGGCCGAGTTCTTTTTAATAAGGTTTTCCAGGAACCTTGAAACAGCATCAACTATAACCAGAGCCGGGATTTCACCACCTGTCAGAATATAATCTCCAATGGATATTTCCTCATCAACAAAACCCTGCACAATCCTTGCATCTATTCCTTCATAACGTGCACAAATTAATGTAATGCTTTTATATCTGGAAAGCCTTTTTGCTTCCTTATTATTAAACCTCTTTCCCTGCGGGGTCAGAAAAACAAAATGGCTCTCCGGCTCTTTTTCCTTTATAGCCTGTATTGCTCCAAAAAGAGGCTCGGGTCTAAAAAGCATCCCACAGCCATAGCCGAATATAGCATCATCAACCTGCCCTCTTTTGTTTATTGCAAAATCTCTAAGGTCTATAACATTTACTGATATAAGATGCTCTTTAATAGCCCTTGAGATAATCCCATAATCCAGATAAGCCTTCAACATATCTGGAAAAATAGTTATAATATCAAAAACCACTTTAAGCAACTCTTATAACAATTCTTCTATATTCTCAGCGTAAACAGCCTTTTCTTTTAATTCTAACTTTGGAATATATCTATTGTTAAAAGGCACAGCAAGTTCTCTACCGTTTTCCATTTTTATTAAGAGAAGATTAGAACTTGCTATTGTTATTACATTAACCACATAACCAAAAAGATGCTTTTTCCAGTAAACAGGCAGATTTAAAACATCTTTTATGTAAAAAACGTTAGTCTTCAATTTGGGAAACTCACTTTCCTCCACAAAGACCTCGGTATTCCGCAGTAAATCTGCCTGTGTTCTATCTTCAACTTCTTTTAGTTTAGTAATAAACCCACCATTTCTGAAAAAAGTCTTTTCAAAAAAGACTTCTCTGTAGCCCTTCTTTTGCTTTTTATCTACAACATAAAAGCGAGAAAAAGCTTTTAGCTCTTTTATATCATCAACAAACCAGCTTGTTTTAATCTGTCCTTTAAGGCCATATGGTTTTATCAACTTCCCTATAGGAAGTAAACTCATATTGCTAATCCAGAATTTCCAGAATTACTCTACGACCATTTTTAACAGAAACAGCATTAACAATGGTTCTAATAGACTTTGCTATAACCCCATGCCTGCCAATTACTTTTCCAACTTCACCCGGACCAACTCTGAGTTCTAAGATGGTCGATTTTTCTCCATCTACTACATTGATATTTACAGCAGATGGGTCATCCACCAAACTGGTGACAATCATTTCTACAATTTCTTTTTCTTTCATATTTATTCATCTCCTTTTCTCTGTGGTTCTGAATATTAGTTAGACTTTTCGCATTCTTCGTGCAATATCTCTTACAATATTGCTTGCTTTTGCACCCTTTTTGATCCAATCTTCATACTTTTGAAGATCAATCTTCGTATTTTCAGTCTCTTCTAGGGGCTGATAATAACCAAGGTAATCCAGATATAAACCATCTCTGGGTTTTCTGCTATCCATAACCACTATTCGATAATAAGGCTTTTTTGTTTTTCCTACTCTTTTCAATCTAATATGTGCAGACAATCACTTCCTCCCCTTCAAAAATTCAGCTTAATATTTTATAGCTACCAGAACTCTTTGTCAAATCTTTTCTTTAATTATTCTCTAAATTATAAAGATCCAAACTGACTGATTTCTTATAAAGTCCAACTGAGCTTTCAAACAAATTCAGGTCAAGATGGAATTTTTTCTCCGTCAGAAGACGGAGTGACATGAATATAAAAATTTGTGTCAACCTTATAAGGTTTCTCTGTATAGAGCTGGTTGATTCCACTGTATATATTCATTACTTTCTTTGCAAACATTACATCCAGGGTGTGCCCAGCTTTATAGGCTATTATAAAGCCTTTAATATCAAAATTAAGTAGTGCCAGACTTCCTATAAGGTCAAGCATCTTGTGACGGACAGGTTCATCACTATATCGCGGGGAATTAATAGCTTTGTTATCTTTTCTGCTGTATACATTTACATTATCAATACTTACGCCGAGTACAAGGCCATTTTTCTGATAATTTTCTAAATCCTCAAGAAATCCGAATGTTCTTGCAGAGGCTAGATTTTTTATAAAACTCTCTGAGGTGATTATATCGGTATAGGTTTGCGTGCCTATTGGGGAATCAGGAAAAGAGATTGTGTAACAACACTTTAACCCATTGTAGGGAAGGGCTACAATATATTTATCATCCAGAGTTGACCAGATTGGGTTAATAACCCTGAACTCTTCTCTGTTTTTAGTTTGCTCTACCACACCAACTTCCATAATCTTCCTTACAAACTCACCTGCGCTTCCATCCAGAATTGGTATTTCATTAGAGAAGCACTCTATTATACAATTATCAATATGTAGAGCATAGAGCGAGGAAACAAGGTGCTCCACTGTTTTTATTAAAGCTCTTCCATTGCTTATTGATATATTATTGCGTGTATCAACAACATTTTCTACACTGTAGGGTATAAACTGGTTTACTGCTCCACTTTTGGATATAAATACGAGCCCGGTATCCTCAGGGGCAGGTTTAAGGATTATTTTACTTGTATGACCACTGTGAAGACCTTTTCCCTCAAATTCAACGCTTCCCTTTAAAGTTAATTCCCGTCTCATTTATCAACTCCTTCTTCGAATTTTAGCAATATCTATACCATTCTCTAATAGACTTTATTCCTTTAGGTGTAATAAGATAGATAAAGAGAAAGACAATAGTGTAAAAAAAATAATACACTTATTTTTCTTTTTTATTTTCTTTTAAGTAGTCAACCAAAATTTTTTGTGCAGCATATTTATCTATATTTTCTTTAATTTTCTTCGGACTTTGCCCGAGAGACTTTAAGAAATATTCGGATTGCACTGTAGAAAATTCTTCGTTCTGGAAATGTACTTCTATATTGTTAATCTTTTCCCGAAGTTTTTTAGAAAACTCCGTGACTTCAAGCATTGCCTCATTATATTTTTCAGAAAAAGGAAATCCAAGCACTATTTTTTTAACTTTGTACTCTTCGCAAATACTTTTTATTTTTTCAAAAACAAACGAATCGTTTAAAATTACTTTAAGTGGTGAGGCTATTATTTCGAGTTCATCTGTAACAGCTATTCCAATGCGTTTTTTCCCATAATCTATCCCGAGAATTCTACCCATTTCCAATCTTCTCCAGAATTATGGTAGCGACTTTCTCAATTACCCCTTTGGATCCTAGCCGCCCTTTTACTTTTTCATAGTATTTATTGTATTCACTTCTTTTATTTCGTGGTAATTTAAGGAAATAAAGAGCCTCCCTTACAATTCTTTCCGGGTTAAACTCTTTTTGAAGGAGTTCCGGAAATATTTTCTTGTTCAATATAATGTTCGGAAGTCCTATGAGTTTATTTTTTACCAGAAATTTACCAATGAAAAAGGAGGTCGGAGAGATTTTATAGCAGATCACTGGCGGTTTTTTTAATAGAACTGCTTCAAGACTGGCTGTGCCAGAAGATAGTATGATTACATCAGAAGCATTCATTGCCTGGTAAATATTTCCGGATATTATGTGAACCTCTTTCTTTAGATTTTTCTTCTTGATTGTATCATCAATAATTTTTTTAAATTTACTATGGGATATTGCCAGTACAATCTCGCAGTCATATTGCTGTGATAGTATTCTGGAAGCTTCAAGCATGGGGTCCAGGAGATTCTCGATTTCCTGATAACGACTTCCCGGCATCAACATTACGAGATACTTTTTTCTGTTTAATCCTTCCTTTCTTTTCCATTCCATAGAATCTTTTTGAGGACACACTTTATCCAGGAGCGGATGTCCCGTAAAAATGGCCTTTTTTGTGTATTTTTTAAAGGTTAAGTAGTCGGAGTAAAGAGGTACAAGGATTAAATCCACATTTTTGTCAAGGACGGAGGCATTCCATTCACCCCAGACGGATACATGAGGAGGAAAATAATAGATGACATATAAGCCAAGTTTTTTTGAAGCCTTTGCAAGGGGTACATTAAAGCCCTGATTGTCAACAAGAAGTATGGCTTTTAAATTTGCCCGATTTTCTTTTATGTATTTAACGGCTTTCCTGAAAAGGAAAAGCTTTTTAAAGTAAAAACGCAGGGAATCTACCAGACCCACTGTACTGTAAGTAGATACATCTTCTGCAATGGGGATTAATCCTGCAGAAATCATATTCTTTCCGCCAAGTCCTACAAACTTTAAATCAGGCTTCTGTTTTCTCAGTTCCCTCATTAAATCCGAGGCGTGAATATCTCCGGATATCTCTCCTGCAGAAACAAATATGATGTTATTCTTCATGATAACCTATTATACCCCGTTTTGATGCTTTTACAAATTCTACTATTCTTAAGACATGCTTATTATCGGGATATTCTTTTAGCATTTCCTCAAGGGCTTCCGATCGGGCTTTCCCGCTATAAAGCAACTTATAGGCATTTTTTATTATAGTCCTTTCTTCCTGTCCAAATCCTTTTCTCTTTAATCCAACAGCATTTATACCGTGCACAATCGCTGGGTCGCCATCTGCTATTACAAAAGGAGGAATGTCTTGAACAACCTTTGAAAGCCCACCAATCATAACAAAAGAACCAACCCTGCAAAATTGATGGATAGCAACATTCCCTGATGTTACCACATTATCCTCGACTGTAACATAACCGGCAAGGAGGGTTCCATTGACAAGTATGCTATTATCTCCGACCTTTGCATTATGCCCTACATGAGAGTTTACCATAAGGAAGACATTATTACCTATGGCTGTTTTTTCTCCCTGATCTCCATGAACCGGGGTATGGATTGTTACACCTTCTCGTATAAGGCAGTTCTGGCCAATTTCTATAAGGCCTGGAGTCCCATCGAATGAATAATCCTGTGGGTCGTCTCCTATTGTAGAAAAAGAATGGATTTGTGTTTTACTTCCTATTTTAACCCAGCCCTTTATATGAGAGAATGGACCTATAACACAACCATCTCCTATCTCTATTTTCCCATCTATAATGGTATATGGAAGAATTGTAATGTTATTCCCGATGATGACATCTTTTCCGATGAAAGCGGTTGGATGGATATTGTTCATTCGTTCTCCTTCTCCAATTCTTTCTTCAACATTTCTTCAACAAGTCCAAATCTTTTTTTGTTTTCAGGATTTATTTCCATAAGGTTCTGGTGGGATTCCAACAAAATTTTTATATCTTTATAATTCTTCTCAAGTCTCTTTTTGATTTCTCCTTTTGCTTCTATGTTTTTATAGGTTAAATTTTCCTGCAAAGGAAGAATATCCATAAGGCCCATAGAGCTTAAAATATCTTTAACCTTTTGAGATGGATTTAACAATATAAGTGTAGCGCCTTTTATTTTCTTCAATTTTTTTTGAATAGAAACAATAACACCAATAAAAGAGCTGTCAAGGTAAATAGCCTCAGAAAGCTCGAAATAAATATTTTTTGTGGCTTCTTTATCGATTTTTTCAGAAAGTAGCTGGAATAATTCAGGACAATATTCCATTGTACCCTTTCCAATTACTTTTACTATATAACCATCAGGAATTATACCAATAGCAACCTTAGAATTGTTTTCCATTACTTCCCCTTATTAGAAATCCTCGGTTATCAGTGGAGGAGAATTTTTTACATTCTTCTCAAAAAAGGCTTCGAGTTCATTTTTGGTGTCTATTTTACTTTGCCCTGTAAAAAGCATTCCCTCTTCTGCCATACACTTTTTTGTCCATAGATCACCTATAAGCTTTCCTGTAGATAGGATGTCAGCCCTTTCCAGGGCATATACATTTCCCTTTATTTTTCCACCAATCCTGACTGATCGGGCATAAATGTCACCAATAATTCTGCCCTTTTCTCCAACCAGTATTATTCCATATCCCTTTATAGTACCTTTAAAATCACCATCAATTCTTAGCAAACCGTCGGATCTAAACTCTCCTGAGAAGGCATTATCTCTGCCTATGACACTATTAGAGATAAGTCCTTTGTTTATTAAATCATCGCTTTTTAACTCGCTATTTTTAATTTCCATTGTGTCCATTTTTATTCCTCACTGGGTTTTGTTTTGATTATTTTTAAGGCAACATCATACTTGTAAATGGCATGGGATCTACAGTTTTATCTCCTATTCTTACTTCAAAATGCAAGTGATAGCCTGTTGATTTTCCAGTTGTTCCTACATAGCCAATAACCTGACCCTGTCTTACCTTAGCTCCAACTGCAATACCCGGTGCAAAGTCCATCATATGGGCGTAGCGTGTAGAGAAACCATATTTATGCTTAATTTCTACCATAAAGCCATATCCACCATGCCACCCTGCAAGGCTAACCTCACCGTCTGCAGCTGCAAGAACTGATGTTCCGGGGAGTATGCACAAATCGAGACCCGGATGGAATTCCATCTTCCATTTATAAACCGGGTCAACACGCCAGCCATAGCGTGAACTTATCTGTGCTTTGAAGGGAAGAGGATACTTTGAGGGTATGGAATTAAGAAGATTTTTCCATTCTTCTATACAATTTCCAATCCTTATAATGTTGTCCTTTGTAATTTCCAGGTCAAGCTTTAGTTTATTAAGTATTTTAGCCTCACTTGTCGCAGTGTTGTTTGAGTACTCATTTAATACTTCTATATTGTTATAGTCATATATATTCTTGTCTTTTCCTACAGAACGAATAATATTATTGACATCCACTTTCAGGGATGTAAAGCGTTTATCAAAGCTTTCTATTTTCTTTTTAAAATCTTCTATTTGCTGGCGCTTTAATTCTTCCTCCTGCTTTAAGAAAACATACTGTTTATGTGTTTGCTGGTTATTGGCTATAGCAATTATGGAGGTTATAACTGTTACGGTTAAAATTACCATAAAGAAAAACATGATGTAATTGGAAATCTGTATGTTGATAATTCTTTTTTCAGTATGGGGCACCACCATAATAGTAAGACGTTGAGAACCCTTTTCATTAATTCTATAAAAAACCTTTGCAAACCATCTTTTTATATTACTAAATAATAAAGAAATGTATTCCTTAAATTTCTGCCACTTCGATTTTTTATAAATCTCGGCTTTTGATTTAAAAATAGGACGTTTACTAAAGTTTGCCATTTTTGGCCTCCTTTAGAAATATTCACAATTTCATTAAAATGGCGATCTTTATTATAATTAAAGCAAATAACTAATTCAAATATTTTCAGCCGTTAACTTTCTATGGTATCTTTCAAAGCATTTTATTCTATCTCACTTTATAATAAAGTCAAGCAAAAATTAAATAAGGAGAATACCATGTGGATAGACAGCCATTGTCATCTTCAACACTGCTTTAGAGATAAAAACAAAATTTTAGAAGAAATTAACAATATTGCAGATGAATTACTATATTTTGTTGATGTATCGACAAATACAGTTGAGTTCTTGAATATAAGCAAACTTAATCTTCCTTCCAACTTATTACTTGCTCTGGGATTGTATCCCGAGGTCGCCTCTTCATACACTGAAAGGGACATTAAAAATCTAAAGAATTTTATTATGGAGGGTAAGGTAAAAGCCATCGGGGAAATCGGGCTTGACTTTTATCATAATTATGGAAGTTTGATTCAACAGGAAAGGCTTTTCAGAGAACAGTTAGAAATTGCAATTGAATTCAATTTGCCAATTATAGTTCATTCAAGAAATGCTTTTAAAGATACCTACAGGATTTTAAGTTCATACAAATTTAATAATCCTTTGATTTTGCATTGCTTCTCTTATTCTGAGGAAGAAGCAAGGGCATTTATCGAGAAGGGCTTTTATTTTTCTTTTTCCGGTAATATTACCTATCCGAACGCAATTGGAATCCAGAAAGCAGCCCTATCTATACCTGCAGAGAGGATACTTTTTGAAACCGATTCTCCATATCTTACGCCTGTACCAAAGAGGGGGCAAAAAAATAATCCCCTTAATGTAAAGTGGGTTTATAAATTTTTTTCAGAGCTAAAAGAGGAAAAGCTTGAGGATCTTCAGGAACAGGTTACAAAGAATTTTAAAAGAATTTTCTTTAAATAGTAATTACATCCCCTTCTTTCGATAAATTTGTATTACTAAATTGTAAGCGAGCTTCTCTTTCAATTTGAAAGGCATCTTCGTCCGTTCGCTCCGGGTCGTAGTGGAAAAGCAGAAGTTGTTTTGCTGCAGCCTCTTTTGCGGTAGCTATAGCCTGTTTCCAGGTACTATGCCCCCATCCTATTCTATAACCAATTTCCTTTTCTGTGTATTGCGCATCATGGATTAACAAATCTGCTTCTCTTGAAAGATGTACAACCTGTCTGTCAATTATATTATTGAAGTGCTCAATATCGGTGCAATAAACAACACTTTTATTTTTATATTCAATACGATATCCGTATGCTATTCCAGGATGTACATGTGGTTGAGCTTCGATTTTTATGCCACCAGAAAGATTGTAAATACCTTCTTCTATTTCATGGAACTCAAAATAAGCTGGAAGGTGTTGAAGTTTAATCGGAAAATAATCATATTCCATCTGTTCGGCAAGAATGGCTTCAAGGGTTCTATTAGCTTTGTGTGGACCCCATATGCGAATGCGACTTTCCTTAAGATAAATAGGGTTAAAAAATGGAAAACCCTGAATGTGATCCCAATGCATGTGCGTAAGTAGTATGAGTATATCCTGGTTTTTTCCATCTTTAATTTCCTGAGAAATTTTTTTCCCGAGTCCTCTTATTCCAGTACCCATATCGAGAATTATCCTGATACCCTCCACGATTACTTCCACACAGGCAGTATTTCCCCCAACCTTCATTTTTGTATATTCAGGAGTTGGAATTGAACCTCTCACCCCCCAAAATTTTACCTGCACTATGAATCTCCTTTATGATTCTGATTCCAGAATTATTGTATAAGGACCGTCATTTTCTAGCTGAATTTTCATTGAAGCTTGAAAGATTCCACACTCTATGGGAATTTCTGTTTGTCTTAATAATGCAATAAGTCTATCAAAAAGCTCTCGCGCCCTATTAGATTCCATTGCATCTGAAAAAGAAGGTCGCTTGCCTTTTTTTATATCTCCATAAAGAGTAAATTGTGACACCACTAAAATTTTACCATTGATATCTTTAACAGATAGAGTGCTTTCTTTTTTACCATCCGGAAATATCCTTAAGCCGACAGTTTTATTTACAATGTAGTTCAGATCCTTTTCAGAATCATTTTTTCCTATTCCAACAAAAACTAAAAGCCCATTCTCAATCTGACTTATAATTTTCTCATCAATAATAACACGGGCATAGTTAACCCTTTGTATTACAGCTTTCATATATTCATCCCGAATCATAATTTTCGGCATTTTTTTGTTTAAAACTATAATGCATTCTATAACACTACAGATACTTATTTCTATTGTGAAAGTACCGAAAAATAAAGTAAGGGGATTAAAAATGATGGAAGAGAAGAAAAGAAAGGAAAAAATTTATAGGCAGGCTTTAAGACTTTTTGCGATAAAGGGTTTTGATAAGAATTCCGCATCATTATTGGCTAAAAAGTTTAAACTTAAAGAGGAAGAATTTTGTTCCCTGGTTGAAAGAGATAAGAATTTTATTCCTTCTATATTTGGATGGATTTATCGCGAATTGCCGTTTTAACTAAATTACGGTTCCATCGGGTATAATGGAGTTTTTAGGTATTATTACAATCCTATCTACAATAGCGTAGTTGCTTTCTTCTTTATTTAGAATCCCATTCTCGTTTAGTATTTTTACATTTTTCCCAATTCTGCAGTTTTTATCAATAATGGCATCCTTTATTATTGTATTCTCTCCTATGCCAATATCAGGTATCTTTTTGTTCCGATTTTCTGCTATTGCCTTTTCAGACTCATAAAAATCTGCACCTATTATTACACTGTTTTCGATTTTTGTACCTTTTTTTATAATACTTCGAACTCCTATTATACAGTTTTTTATGCTGGATTCTTCGATAATTACACCATTGCTGATAAGGGAAGAATCTATTTTTGAATTGAATACTTTTGCCGGCGGAAGAAATCTTGGCCTGCTGAAAAAGGGTTTTGCAAGGCTGAACAGATCAAAAGCCCCCTTTTCTTTTGTGAGCTCAATATTGGCTTGATGAAATGATTTTATTGTTCCAATATCTTCCCAGTAATCCGTATGAATATGTCCATATACCCTGTACTTGTTTTTAATAGAATATGGAATTACCTCCTTTCCAAAATCCATCATCTCTGGATGAGTCAGAAGAATATCGTAAAGTGTATCGATGTTAAACAGGTAAATACCCATAGAACCAAGGAATTCCCGCCCATTTCTGCAAACAGAGGCATATTTACCCGGAACATTCCAGCCCTTAACTTCATCTTTTGATTTTGGTTTTTCCACAAACTGGGTTATAAGACAGTTCTCATTGATTTTTAAGATTCCAAACCTTGAAAGGTCCTCCTCAGGAACCGGGATAACTCCGAGGGTAATTTCAGCATTGTTTTTAAAATGGTTATAAAGTAATTGTCTAAAATCCATGTAGTAAAGCTGATCGCCAGAGAGTATAAGAACATAGTTTGTATCTCCAGAATCTCGAAAGCTTCTAAAGTGTCTTAATGCACGTCTTACAGCATCAGCAGTGCCTTCTGTGAATCCTGATGCAGGACTATCGTAAGTTTGTTCTGTAGCCAGAATATCTACAAAGCCATTGTGAAAAATGTCGAATTTGTAGGTTTGAATTATATGCCGATTAAGCGAAGTTGAATTGAATTGAGTCATCACGAAAACACGATTGATTCCGGAATTTATACAGTTAGATATTGGAATATCTATAAGGCGATAACTTCCGGCAAAAGGTACAGCAGGTTTGCATCTTTCTTTTGTTAGTGGATAAAGGCGTGTACCTTTCCCGCCCCCAAGAATTACGCCAAGAATCTGGCTGCTCGAAGGGGCTTTTTTTTCTTTTAAAACTTGTTCAGAACTCATAAATCACCTACAAGCATAATTATAAGTAAAACAGTGAAAAAGTCAAAAAACTTCTATCTATTATCTATGGATTTTCTTTATACAATTCCGTTGTTGTTATTGGTAATCCTGCTCCTTGGGCCATCCTGCTTATTACCATTCTCCCGTCCGATTTTCTGAACCAGTAATCAGCATGCCAGAACATACCGGCGAAACCTTCAAGAGTTACCTTTAAATGGAGAGTTTCGAGATTTTCTCCATTAATACTTATATTTGTAATTTTCCCCCTGATTGCTTTAAATTTTGTAACCATCAGTTCTTCTGGTTCGATAGACCAGAAGCTAATAGAGGGTTTATCTGAAAATACAAAATTCTTGAGTCCTAGATTCCAGTCCTGAAACCATGGATTTTTGTCGATTGAAAACTTCTTTTCATAAAGTTTACCTTTGTAGACACCTGTTGCCTCAAGAAAGTTTTCTATTCTTTTGAAAATAACATTTATTTCCTTTTTTTCATTAATACTTTCCCACCTCAGTGTATTATGGTCAAAATCTGTATGAGTAATAAATTTAAAACCTTTCCATTCAGTCTCTATTGAAAATCCTGCATCGTTTGATGAAATGACGGAGGTTTCATAGTCAATTTTTTTCTCAGTTATCATTTTGTATGAGATACTCTCTGCATACGCAGGGTTTTTAAGGAAATATAGAGAAATAAAAAGTATTATTGTAAAACTTACTCTCATTTTTAATCCTCCAGAATTATATTTGGTAAAATATTATATATCTTTTTAAGATTTAACTCTAATATACCGGGAATGCTACAGCAATTCCCATATTTTTGGAGATTGAATACCTCCACCTCCATTGTTCACTTTCTTTTGAACGGCCAAAAGAAAGTTTACTGCTTTTTGGGGGAAAAGCAGGGGAAACCTTATCTTACTTTCTTTCTCAGCGATGAGAAAGAAAGTAAGCAAAGAAAGAATCGCCGACACCGCTTTATCGGCCAATTCTTCCTCTATACCAATGGTGTTAACCTTAATACTTTGTTCATACCTCGCCTATTTACTATATGGCTTTTTCATCATCACATCCTGTGCTGATTCAAAAGCCCCGCCGTAGTCCTTTACGGCGTAGTAAACTTCTCCTTTATACAATAGCGGTTAACACACTTTATCTATAATCAATGC
>Ga0078972_1002750_pt1 | contig 56551 bp, 56 predicted proteins | sample YelNatPaOPGAMG01_FD_67568 | JGI IMG/M metagenome (GOLD analysis project Ga0078972, IMG submission 67568) | Hot spring thermophilic microbial communities from Obsidian Pool, Yellowstone National Park, USA - OP-RAMG-01 (SPADES assembly) (version 2) | ecosystem: Environmental > Aquatic > Thermal... | reverse complement strand
ATTTATGATACTTTAAAATACGAATTGGAATTTGAAGACTTTCCCAACTTCGTTTTTAAAACAGCTTAAAACTATAAACTATTTTGGAGTAGATAAAAATTTGATTTTTATCATAGGAGGAGGAGGAAGTATGAAAAAAAAATTACTCTTTATGCTTGTGTTATTTATTTGCTGGGGGGCTGTGTCTTTTGCTTCAATTCAGAGTGAAACTACCTTTGGTGTTTTTCTGAATAATATTGACAGGATTATGTCACCTGTTTACATTTTTGATTCTAGTGGTAACATTGCAGATGTTGGTCTAAAATCCTGGACTGGTAGTAGTCTGAACTGGGGTACTACGGTGGGGTTTGGTATTTCACCAGATTTAAAGCTTGGGATTGGGTTATATGACCGGGAGAATTTTTCTACACCATCTCAGTACGAAAATTTACAGGTAACTTATCGGGATTTAAATGGTGATTTTCTTTATGATACTAAAACAGAAACTACTACGAGGCGAAATGAATTTAGAGATTCTACTTTAAGAGCCCTGCAAATTGTTGGTTCTCTTGGTTCTTTGAGTGTAGGTTATAACTTTGGATGGGTTCATAATTCTGTTGAGGGTTATTATAATCCAGATACAGGAGAAATTTCTACATCATCTATTGATAAAACTTATGATTTATCTGGTAATTTATTGAGTGAAAATGGTACGACTTACGGAATGGGTTATGATGGCATACAAAACTTTACTAATATTTTAGTTGTTGGTTTTAATCTGGGTAGTTTAAGACCTTTTATTGGTATAGGTGTTGGTTATTTATCTGATGGTTTTTATGGGATCAGTACAAACTATACGAAAAATACAGGTACTGTTATTGAAGATCCATATTTCAGAGAAACTGTTAGAAAAGATAATGAAAATTATTTACAGATTGGAGGAACTCCTGGAGTTTTGTATATAATGAATCCCAATCCGGATGATTATATGGAAGTTGTTGGAGCTATTGGTGTGGAATATGATATCCTTTTAGATTCAGTTGTTAATAGTTATAAAATAAATACAATTACAAAATCTCTTTCCGGTAGTTTTGTCAGCACTACAGAAGAAAAGATTGAGAATTCTCAAATATGGCAGAATTACTTTTCTTTGCCTTTACTTTTTACTCTTAGTACAAGGTTAAATAAAAAAATTACTGAAAACTTAAGGTTTGGTATAGGAGCTACAGTTTTGATCAGTTATAAAATGGAGTCATACAAATCTCTTGGGACCAATAAAACTGAAACAAAATATAATGATGGTGATGTACAGGCAAATGATCCAGACGACTATACAACTATTGTAGAAGATTATAGGGATACTTATGAGTACAACAGAAATCTGGTAGGGTTTAATCTGGGAGTTCCTGTTGGATTGGAGGTTCTTGTTACAAAGTTTTTAACTTTGAGGTTTGGAGTAGATTTCACCTATAATTATGAAAATAATTTTTCTAAAACTATGTATTTAGATTCGCAACCGACAAAAACCACCACAGTTTATGGAGATGGAACTTCTACAACAACTTATGGCACTCCAGGAAATCCTACTTCTTCACAGGATGTTGGTATAACTTCTATTACAACTGTTTATTTTTCAACTGGTTTGGGTTTAAACTTTGATAATTTAGTGATTGACCTGAAATTGCAAGCCGCGGGAGATATATTCAATCTTAATAACTGGGCTTTACAGTGTCTCTATAAGTTTTAACTAACTTAAAATTAAGGAGGTTAGTATATGAAAGTTATAAAATATTTATCTATTTTTGTCTCTTTGCTCTTTGTGGTTGCCTGCGGGCTTCCAGAAATGGATAGGCAGAAAGCTATGAGTGAGCTTGATATAGAACAGGTGAATAAGAATGAAGCAGAGGAGCAGGCAGAGGCTGGGAACAGTTTTTTTGTATCATGGATAGAAAAAAATGGAGGCTATTTACCTGATGCTACTCTTGTTACGAATGATGGAACAATTCCTATTGTAATTGAATTTGATAATGGTAAGATAGGGAAAGCATCAGACATTGATGTAAAGATTTATAAAGTTGAAACAGATGGTTCGAGGGGAAGCGCTGTTAATATTACAAGTAATAATATTGTTAACCTTAATACTTATTCACTTTTATATATTTATACTGAAACTTTAAGTGCTGATACAACTTATGAGTTTGTGATTACAGCAAGAAATACTAAAAATGATGTTGGTCTTACCCTTGATAATGATAATGATGGAAAAGGTGGAGAAAGCGAAGATGATATAGTCATAAGGTTTTCGACTGGCTCGAGTGTAAATTATTCTCTTATGCCTAATCCGTCTGCAACACTTTCTATACCAGTTTTAGGCCCCGGTGATATTCAAGCAGGTAGAGCAACTACAAATAGTCTAGCTGATATAACCAATGGTCCTGCAATCGATACATCATCTTTATCTGATTCTATTAAGCTTATTAGTTTAACTGAAAACAAATCCTATGATATTTCTATAAGTTATGATACTGATAATAGAAGAATAATAATTACATATCCTTCTTCGCTTCCACTTGGTGCCTATCAGCTTACTGTAGATGAAAGAAAAATAAAGGAAAGTTCTGCTATAAATGGTTACATTCACAGGGGAAGTTATAATGATTCATCATCTTATTCTCCCACCTATTATAAATTTAGAATTATTTCTACAAACACATTACCTACTATTAGTGTTTTAAAAGACGATATACAAGTTGCATGGATAAGTTGCAATGTAGACCTGGATACTAGTACAATCAATTCTTCTACTGTTATAGTTAAAGATGCTATTTCTGGAAAAATCTTCCCTTTTGACATTATCAAGGTTGATAATAGAAATGTGTGGATAAAAGTAAAAGGAACAAGTGGAGATTTTACTTGGCCCCTTGATATTTATTTAGATCTTTCGAAGATTAAGAGTGCCAATGGAGATGTTGCCGGTACAGGTTGGCAATCATATCTGTGATAGAAATTGTAATAGGGCTACCTTGAAGGTAGCCCTTAAATTATAACCATTATAAACGCGTGTTAAATAAGTTTTTGTTTTTTAATTTTTAAAATTAGCTAAGGAAGTGAGTTTTGTAAAAATGTTTTTTAAAGTTTTAGTTAAAATTTTTAAAAATCTTTTTTCCAGGGTTAGTTTTAAAAAGTATATTTTGATTATAAATCCTCACTTAGAGAGGAAGAGCATTATTATATAGTTTTGTTGATTTTGATCCTACAGAAAAATAAAAGCAGGGTGAATATTTAAAAAATATTTTAAAAATTCATTAAAAAAGTTTTATTTCTCTTGAAATATTTTAAGAATTATGTTATTATTAAGCTGTTTTAAAAAATAAAAGTTGTGGAGGTATGAAATGTTAAACGAGTTTTTTAAAGAAATTTCAGAAATCAGGTATGAGGGACCAAAATCGAAAAATCCTCTTGCTTTTAAGTACTATAACCCGGACGAGAAAATTGGTAATAAAACTATGAAGGAACATCTTCGTTTTGCTGTTGCTTTCTGGCATACACTTACAGGAACAGGGCAGGATCCTTTTGGTGTGGGGACTATGCAGAGAGCATGGGATAGTATTACCGATCCGATGGAAAAGGCTAAAGCAAGAATGAGAGCATGTTTTGAATTTGCGCAGAAGCTTGGCATACCATATTATTGTTTTCACGATAGAGATATAGCACCAGAAGCAGATACTCTTAGAGAAACAAATAAAAGGCTTGATGAGATAGTAAAACTTGCAAAAGAACTTCAAAAAACTACAGGTATAAAATTACTCTGGGGAACTGCAAATTTGTTTTCGCATCCAAGGTATGTTCATGGAGCTGCAACAAGTTGTAATGCAAACGTCTTTGCATATGCCGCAGCACAGGTAAAGAAGGCTATTGAAATAACTTTAGAACTTGGTGGAGAGAATTATGTATTCTGGGGAGGAAGAGAGGGATATGATACTCTTTTAAATACTGATATGGAACTTGAGCTTGATAATTTTGCAAGATTTTTAAGAATGGCAGTGGATTATGCAAAGGAAATTGGATTTAAAGGCCAATTTTTGATAGAACCTAAGCCAAAAGAACCTACCAAACATCAGTATGATTTTGACTGTGCGACTGTTATAGGTTTTCTTAAAAAGTATGAGCTTGATAAGTACTTCAAATTAAATATAGAAGTAAACCATGCAACTCTGGCTTATCACACTTTCCAGCATGAATTAAGGGTTGCAAGGATCAACGGTATGTTTGGTTCTATTGATGCTAACCAGGGGGATTTACTTTTAGGATGGGATACTGATCAATTTCCAACAGATGTTTATTTGACTACGCTTGCTATGTATGAAATTCTTAAAGCTGGAGGATTTAAGACTGGTGGAATAAACTTTGATGCTAAGGTTAGGCGCGCATCATTTGAACCTGTTGATCTTTTCTACGGGCATATTGCTGGAATGGATGCATTTGCATTAGGGCTCAAAGTAGCTTACAGGCTTATTGAGGATAAAGTATTTGACAAATTTGTTGAAGAAAGATATAAGTCATATAAAGAAGGCATTGGTAAAGATATAGTAAATGGAAAGGTTGGATTTAAAGAACTTGAAAAATATGCACTTGAGGATGATAAAATAGTTAATCAGTCTGGAAGACAGGAGATGCTTGAGGCTATTTTAACACAGTATGTGCTTGAAACAAAATAGGATTTTAAAAATTTAATTTTCTACGGAATTATCCAAAGATCTGTAGGGTATTTTGTAAGAAATGACATCTTTGTCAGCTACTTATAAAATCTTGTGTTTTAGGATAATTCCGTAGGGTGTTTTAAGTTTTGGATTAAAGACCGTGTGGAAAGCCGCCTTTTATGAACTTTTGTTGCAGAATATGTGGGGAATTTTTTATAGTAAAGAGTTTGATTTTTTGCAGTTTTGTAAGTGGCTTTTTGCATAGTCTTTATTGATTTTTTTGATAAAAGGATTTCTGTATAGAAGAGATTTTGTTGGTGGAAATTTCAGGTAGAATTTTTGTTATATTATTCTTTGACAATAAGTTGATTAAGATTTAAAATATTATTTAATTTATTCTGGGAGAATGTATTATGAAAAAAGATGAAGCCATTACCCATGGAAGTATAAAGAACTATAATAGAAAGAAAATATTAAATTTGTTAATGGCAAAACGCGAGCTTACAAAGCAAGAAATAGCGATAAAAACAAATATAAGTATTCCAACTGTTACAACCAACATAAATGAGTTAATGAAGGAAGGGATAATAGAAGAGGCCGGTGTTGCGGATTCTCGAGGGGGGAGAAAACCAGTCATTGTAAGGTTTGTTCCAGATTCGAAATTTTCATTTGGAGTTGATATTAATGTTGAGAGGGCAAAAATCGCCCTTGTTAACCTTGATTGTAAAATAATAGAAGATGTTGAGTTTTCTATTGTTTCAATTGGCAGGATTGAGGAAATTGTACAGAAAATTGTAAAAGAGATTGAGTTACTTATATCAAAACACAGCATAGAAGAGTCAAAAATCCTGGGAATTGGTTTTTCATTGCCCGGTACAGTGAATGAGAAAAAAATGATACTGGAACTTGCGCCTAACTTAAAGATGAAGAATATTAATTTTAAGCAATTTTCAAATTTTATTAAACTGCCATTTTACATAGAGAATGAAGCAAACGCAGGAGCCATTGCTGAGTATTATCTTTCAGGAAAGAAGTTATCTAATTTTGTATTTGTGTCAATTACTCAGGGGGTTGGAACAGGAGTGATAATTAACGGACACCTTTATAAAGGAAAGAATCAAAGAGCGGGTGAGTTTGGTCATATGGTTATTGTTCCTGATGGTAAGCAGTGCAATTGTGGTAGAAAGGGTTGCTGGGAATTGTATGCTTCTGAAAGGGCATTGCTTGAGAGTTATTTTGAAAGGACTGGAAAGGTCTTAACAATAGATGATTTTATGAAGCTTGTTACTGAGAAAGATACCGTGGCCATTGATATATGGGAGGATTACTTAAATTATCTGTCAATAGGAATAGAGAATTTAATACTTGGTCTTGATCCTATGGCAGTAATAATAGGAGGCAATATTGCTAAGTGGGAGGAATTAATTGTTGACTCAGTAAAACAGAAAATATTCAGTAAAGAGAGCTTTGAAGGGGTAGACGACGTTAAAATACTTTGTTCAAAAATGGGTGAGGATGCGTCTTTGCTTGGAGCTGCTTTAATACCAATTCATAAAGTTTTTGGTTAAAGTCAGGGGGATTTTTAATGGACAAAAAAAGGATTAAAGAACTTGCTAAAATAGCAACAAATGTAAGGAAAAATGCACTTACGGCAGTTTTTTGTGCAAATTCAGGACATCCCGGTGGTTCTCTTTCTGTAGCTGATATACTTACAGTTTTGTATTTTGAAATAATGAATATAGATCCTAAAAATCCTAAGTGGGAGGACAGGGATAGATTTGTTTTATCCAAAGGACATTGTTCTCCCGCACTTTATGCTGTACTTGCAGAAAGAGGTTTTTTCCCAAAAGAAGATATAAAGAGCTTCAGATGTGTGGATAGTTATTTGCAGGGACATCCTGATATGAAAAATACCCCTGGAGTTGAAATGTCCACAGGTTCTCTGGGACAGGGGATCTGTGCAGCAAATGGTATGGCAATTTCTGCCAAAATATGGAAGAAAAACTACAGAGTTTATGTTGTTCTTGGTGATGGAGAACTTCAGGAGGGGGAAGTGTGGGAAGCCGCTATGTTCGCTGCCCACTATAAACTGGATAACCTAACTGCCTTTGTAGATTTTAATGGATTACAGATAGATGGTGATATCAGGAAGGTTATGAATCCTTTGCCAATTGATGAAAAGTTTAAGGCTTTTGGATGGAATGTTATTAACATTGATGGGCATAATTATGAAGAAATATATAATGCTGTTTTAGAAGCACAGAAAGTGAAAGAAAAACCAACTGTAATTGTTGCAAAGACAATAAAAGGTAAGGGAGTTTCTTTTATGGAAAATGATCCTTCATGGCATGGTAGTCCACCAAAACAGGAACAGTACGAAAAAGCAATAAAGGAACTTGATGATTATTTAAAGAAACTGGAGGAAAGTGATGCCTGAAAAAATTGCTACAAGAGAAGCATATGGAAGAGCTTTGGCTGAACTTGGAGAAAAGTATAAAAATTTGATAGTACTTGATGCTGATCTTTCTAAATCTACAAGAACAGAATTGTTTAAAAATAAGTTTCCAGAGAGGTTTATAAACTTTGGGGTTGCAGAAGCAAATATGATGGCAACAGCAGCAGGCCTTGCTACCTGTGGAAATATTGTTTTTGCAAGTACTTTTGCTGTTTTTGCAACAGGCAGGGCCTTTGATCAGATAAGAAATTCAATAGCTTATCCTCATCTTAATGTAAAAATTGCTGCAAGCCATGCTGGAATAACAGTTGGAGAAGATGGTGCCTCTCATCAAAGTGTTGAAGATATTGCACTGATGAGAGCAATTCCTGGTATGGTTGTGTTAAACCCTTCTGATGGTATTTCAACAAGATATCTTGTAGAGGAGGCAATAAAGCATGATGGGCCTGTATATATAAGACTTGGCAGGCTTGCCGTTGAGAGTGTTTATGATGAAAATTTTAAAGATTTTAAAATTGGCAAATCTATTACTCTTAAAGAGGGAAGTGACATTACAATTATAGCTACAGGTCTTATGGTTCAGCAATCTCTTAAGGCATGGAAAATACTTGCTGAAAAGGGCATTTCTGCCAGAGTTATTGATATCCATACTATAAAGCCAATTGATGAAGCAGCTATAATAAAAGCAGCAAAGGAGACTGGTGCAATTTTAACCTGTGAAGAACATAACATATTTGGTGGATTGGGAAGTGCAGTTGCTGAGGTAGTTAGTGAAAATTACCCGGTATTTATTAAGAGAATAGGGATAAGAGATAAATTTGGAAAATCTGGTAAACCTGAAGCTCTGTTAGAAAAATATGGATTGACTGAAAACGATATTGTTGAAAATGCAATAGAATTGATTAGAAGAAAAAAAGTATAAATTCGCAGGGAGAATTGTTAAGTTTTTTTAGGGAAATAAAAAATATATTTGAAAAAGTATTTTTAAATTCCCAATAAAGGAGGATGTATATATGAAAAGAGCCTTGTTAGTTTTAGTTGCGGGATACTTGACTTTCTCATGCCAGCAAAAAGCAAGTGTAAGTAAATCAGAATCTATTTCTGGTAGTAGTAAACTGTGTGCATTAACTTTTGATGATGGTCCCAATGTTGAGTTGACTTCACGGGTGCTTGATAAGCTTGAAAAATATGGTGTTGTTGCAACATTTTTTGTCATTGGAACTCTTGTTAATGAAAGTACAAAGCCTGTTCTGGACAGGATGGTAAAGATGGGATGTGAAATTGGTAATCATTCATGGGGATGGAACAGTATGGATTCTTTATCCCCAGAACAAATCAAGGAATCTGTTAGTAAAACAACAGAAGCTATAAAGAAATATACAGGTAAAACTCCAAGGTTTTTCCGTCCACCTAACCTTGCTACAAGCCAGAGAATGTATGATGTAATTGATATGCCATTTGCAAGTGGAGTTCTTGGTTTTGACTGGGCTGGATGTGAAAATAGAACACCTGATGGAATTGCAAATAATGTTTTGAAAGAAATGAGAGACGGTGCAATTATACTTTTACATGATGTACAGCCAGAGCCTCATCCAACTGCTGAAGCCCTTGATATACTTATCCCAGAGCTAAAGAAGCAGGGGTATGAATTTGTAACATTGAGTGAATTATTTAAAAGAAAAGGAGTTGATCCAAAATCTCTTAAAGGACAGATGTGGAAATATGTGTTCTAAGAAATATTAATAATAGGAGGGCATTATGCCTTACTTCATAGGAATAGATATTGGAACTTCGGGGACGAAAACTGTCCTTTTTGATGAGAAAGCAAATACTATAGCGTCTGCATTGTATGAGTACCCATTGTATCAGCCGAATATTGGATGGGCTGAACAGAATCCTGAAGATTGGTGGAATGCAACTGTAAACACAATAAGAGACGTAATAAGGAAAAGTGGTGTTAATTCGTCTGAAATCAAGGGTCTGGGGTTATCAGGCCAGATGCATGGGCTGGTTTTGCTTGATAAAGATTATAACGTTTTAAGACCTTCAATCATATGGTGTGATCAGAGGACAGCAAAAGAATGTGAGCAGATTACAGATCTGGTGGGGAAGGAAAAGTTGATTGAAATTACAGCGAACCCTGCTCTAACAGGCTTTACTGCATCTAAGGCAATGTGGGTGAAGAATAATGAACCAGAGATTTTTGAAAGAACTTATAAAATTCTTCTCCCGAAGGATTATATCAGGTTTAAATTGACAGGTGAATTTGCAACAGAGGTTTCTGATGCAAGTGGAATGCAGTTTCTGGATATAAAGGAAAGAAAATGGAGTGATTATGTTCTCGGCAAGTTGGGAATTGATAAAAACTTGCTTGGCAAAGTTTATGAATCTCCTGAAGTAACCGGTACTATAAATAAAAGTGTGGCTGAACTTACGGGCTTGAAAGAAGGGACAATTGTGGTTGGTGGAGCAGGAGATCAGGCGGCTGGAGCTGTGGGTAACGGTATTGTTGAACCTGGTATTGTTTCTTCAACAATAGGAACTTCAGGAGTAGTATTTGCATATATGGACAAGGTAGCAATAGATAAGAAGGGGAGAGTTCATACTTTCTGTCACGCTGTGCCGGGTGCATGGCATGTAATGGGTGTTACTCAGGGAGCCGGGCTTTCGCTTCAGTGGTTTAGAAATAATTTCTGCAATTCTGAGAGAGAAGTTGCCTCTATCCTTGGGAAAGATGTTTATGAAATTATGAATGAAGAGGCAAAGGATGTTCCTGTTGGATGTGATGGTTTAATTTATCTCCCTTATCTCATGGGTGAAAGGACACCTCACCTTGATCCGTTTGCAAAAGCAGTTTTCTTTGGATTAACACCCAGACATACAAAGAAATATCTTATAAGGGCAATTATGGAGGGAGTTGGTTTTAGCCTTAAAGATTGTATGGAAATTATAAAAGAAATGGGAATAAAAGTAAAAGAGGTGAGGGCTTCAGGCGGTGGTGGAAAAAGCCTTATATGGAGGCAGATACAGGCAGATATGTTTGAAACAGATGTCTATACAATAAATTCTCAGGAAGGGCCGGCTTTGGGTGTTGCATTGCTTGCAATGGTTGGAGCAGGAGTTTACAGGAGTGTTCCAGAAGCCTGTAAGGCCACAATAAAAACTACATCAAGGCTTTCCCCTATTGTGAGAAACTCAAAGATATATCAAAAATATTATAAAATATATAAGAGATTATATGAAGATCTAAAAGAAGAATACAGAAATCTGAATGAAGTGCTTTCCAGTTTATAACCAGTTTCTAACTCCTCCTTTCCCTTCTTCACGCTTTTGCGTGAGGAGGGGAAAGAAATATGTGTATAAGACCTCTTATGAAAGGATTTTTTTAGCTTTGACATATTAATAAAATTCTATTATAATTTATTATTGTAGTTGCCACCGTAGCTCAGTGGGTAGAGCAATTGATTCGTAATCAATGGGTCGGCGGTTCGATCCCGCCCGGTGGCTTTTAATTTTAAATTTTTCACGACCATCTGTGTTTAGATCCCCCCTGATTTGCAAAAAAGATTGCAAATCAGGGGGGATTTTTTATTTTTTGACAAAAAAAATAATAGGGTGTATAATCTCCTCTTAAGATATACAGGGGAGGAAAGAAATGTTAATCCTTGGAATTTCGATTTTGTTGATATCCTGCGTTTCTGTAATTCTTCTTGGAATTTTCGGAGAAAGATTTTTGAAAGCCAGAAAAAAAACTGCTCGTTCTATTGTGAAATTGGGTATGTTTTCAAGTCTTGCAAGTATTTTTGTAATATCTGCAGGGCTTTTACTTTTTTCTGCCAATAGAATATACTCACAGGAAAAAGCAGAAAAGCAGGTGATTTCTGTTCCAGTTACTGAGAAAACAATGTCATTTGCATATCTTGCTGCAGCAATTGCTGTAGGTGTTGGTTCTCTTGGAGCTGGTATAGCTGTTTCTGTAACTGGTTCTGCTGCGCTTGGTGCAATCTCTGAAAATCCAAAGATATTTGGTCCTGCTATGGTTTTTGTTGGTCTTGCAGAAGGTATTGCAATCTACGGGCTTATTATAGCAATTATGATTCTTAATAAATATATTTAGTTAAATATGAAAGTGGTTTTTCTCGGGGATAAAGAAACAGCTTTGTTTTTTGAACTTGAAGGAATTGAGACAAAAGTAGCTGAGACTGAAGAGGACATAAAAGAGGAAATAAAGAAGATCAGACGTTCAAGAGAATATGGTCTTGTTATTGTGACTTACGAAGTTGAAAAGAAAGCTAAAGAGTGGATTGATATGATGAGATTTTCTAAAGATTTACCACTGGTGATAGATATTCCTTCTATAAAGGGAGAAGAAGGGCGCTTTACTGATCTTGCTTCTTATATAACACAGGCAATAGGTATAAAGATATAGGGTATTTTTATGGGCATAAGAGAAATGCTTGATGAAATAAAATTAGAAACTTTAAATGAGGCTAATAACAAAATTGAAGAGGCAAAAAAGAAAGCCAATGAAATGATAATTTCAAAAATTAATGAGCTTAAAAAATGTTATGATGAGAAGAGAAAAGCTTTTGAAACCGAACTTGCTTCAATGAAATCAAAACTCTATGGTAAGGTACAGATGGAACTTATGAAAGAGGAAGAAACCAAAAAGGCCACTCTTTACAACAACCTTATAGAAAACCTGATTGATGAGGTGATAGAAAGGATAAAGAAGGATGAGAAGAAGTATGAAGAATTGCTTGTAAAACTGATTGAAAAAGCAAAGGAAAAACTTGGAAATAAGAAAATAAAACTTTCTTTTTCTTTTGAAGATGAAAAGCTTTTTGAGAAAATAGCAAAAAAGGTAAAGGATGTTGAAAAGTCAAAGGCAGTATCTATAAAAGGCGGTGTGATTTGCTTTACAGATACAGAATATGTGGATGGATCATTTGACAGTATTTTTAACAACTCAAGACAGGAAATATTGAAAATAATTGTTGATGAAATTGGTGAATAAATTAGTTTTTTGGGAAATTTTTTATGAAACAAAAAAATCCGGAGATAGAGGTAGAAGGAAAAAAATACTTAAGAATACCGGTAAAAACTCATGTTATAATGGTTGGAGAGGATATAGTTGAAATTGTCGAAAGGTATACGAAGGACATTATTAAGCCTGGTGATATAGTCTTTGTTACTGAAAAGGCTGTTGCAATTTCTCAGAATAGAGCCTATCCTGTCAAATCAATAAAACCGAGAAAACTTGCCGTTTTTCTTTCAAAGTATGTAACTAAAACCAAACATGGAATTGGCCTTGGAATTCCCGAGACAATGGAAATGGCATTAAGGGAATGCGGGGTCTTAAGAATCTTATTTGCTGCCTTTGTAAGTTTTATTACAAAGACTTTTTTTAAGAGAAGAGGTGATTTTTATAGAATTGCAGGATACAGAGCTTCCTCTATTGATGGGCCAACTCCAAACACCATTCCACCATACAATGAATATGTGGTTTTAGGACCACTTTATCCTGACAAAGTGGCAAAAGAAATAAGTAAAAAAATCGGTGTGGATGTTATAATAGTGGACCTCAATGACCTTGGTGGAAAAATTCTTGGCAGATCGAATAAAAAACTTGATAAGAAAAAGTTATATGAGATATTGAAAGATAATCCACTTGGTCAGAGCAGGGAACAAACTCCGATAGGGATTATTAGAGAAATAAAGTAAAATTTATTAAGGTAGATTTTTATGAATAAAGTAGCGGGTAGAATTTTTAAAGTTAATGGGCCAATTGTTTCTGCAAAACTTACAGAAATGTTAAAAATGATGGAGCTGGTTTATGTTTCTGAGTTTTTACTCATTGGTGAAGTTTTAAGTATTGAAAATGATGTGGCTACAATTCAGGTTTATGAGGATACTTCAGGGGTAAAACCGGGGGATGTTGTATATGGAAGTGGTCTTCCACTTTCTGTTGAACTTGGTCCAGGGCTAATAGGCAATGTTTATGATGGAATCCAGAGGCCTCTTGAGGTTATTGCAGAAAAAAGTGGGATATACATTGGTAGGGGTATAAACATTCCAGCCCTGAATAGGGAAAAAAAGTGGCATTTTTCACCAATGGTAAAAGAGGGTGATTATCTAACCGGGGGTAGAATAATAGGAATTGTACAGGAAACAGAGATTGTAGAGCATAAAATACTCCTTGATCCAGCTCTTGAGGGTAAGGTTATAAAGGTTGTGCCTGAAGGTGATTACAGGGTTGATGATACCATTGCCATAATAAAGAATAAAGAGAATAAAGAAGTAGAAGTGAAAATGTATCATCGCTGGCCTGTAAAATTTCCAAGACCCATTGAAAAAAGACTTAAACCCTCTTTACCTCTGTTGACAGGGCAGCGTGTTGTGGATGTATTCTTTCCAATTGCTAAAGGTGGAACTGCTGGTATCCCCGGTGGATTTGGTACCGGTAAAACAATAACGCAGCATCAGCTTGCCAAATGGGCCGATGCACATATCATAGTTTACATAGGTTGTGGAGAAAGAGGGAACGAAATTACAGAAGTTCTTGAAGAATTTCCAAAGTTGATTGATCCAAGAACAGGTAAGCCTCTTATGGAAAGGACCATACTTATTGCAAACACTTCAAATATGCCTGTAACTGCAAGAGAAGCCTCTATTTATACGGGTATAACCCTTGCTGAATATTACAGGGATATGGGATACGATGTAGCAATAATGGCTGATTCTACTTCAAGATGGGCTGAGGCTTTGAGAGAACTTTCTGGAAGGCTTGAGGAAATGCCGGCCGAAGAAGGATTTCCGGCTTATCTTGGTTCCAAGCTTGCGGCTTTTTATGAAAGAGCTGGTTATTGTCTTGTAAAATCTGGAAATTATGGTTCTATTACTGTGATTGGTGCGGTTTCTCCACCCGGGGGAGATTTTTCAGAACCAGTTACCCAGAATACAAAGAGGTTTGTAAGATGTTTCTGGGAGCTTGACAAATTTCTCGCTTCAAGCAGACATTACCCTTCAATAAACTGGATGAGAAGCTACAGTCAGTACATAGATGATGTTAAACAGTGGTGGGAAACAAATGTTGCAAGTGATTACACAGAGGTAAGGATAAGAAGTTTTGAAATTTTACAAAAAGAAGATAGGTTACAAAAAATTGTAAAACTTATAGGTCCTGATGCTTTGCCTGATAGTGAGCAGCTTTATCTTGATGTTGCAAGAATGATAAAGGTAGGATTTTTGCAGCAGAGTGCATATGATGAGATTGACACATATTCAACTCCAGAAAAACAGCTAAAGATATTGAGGCTTATTTTGAAGTTTTTTGATAAAGCTTCTGAATTAATAAGAAGTGGTGTTCCTATTTACGTAATAAGAAATATGAAAACGATATCAAAGGTATTAAGAATAAAAATTTCTGTTCCCAATGATAAGCTTGAAGAAATCGAATTGATAGAGAAAGAAGTTTTTGAGGAGTTTAAAAATATAGAAACAGAGTATCTTTCTTAGGGGGTGTGTTTATGTTTGAAATAACTACAGAACATATAGGTATAAATTCTATAAAAGGTCCTATTCTTATTGTAGAAGGTATTAAAGGCGTTGGATATGATGAGGTTGTGATAGTCAAACTTGAAGATGGAAGTGAAAGGAGAGGGAAGGTTCTTGAAACATCAGATGAATTTGTTGTTGTTCAGTTGTTTGAGGGGACAAGTGGAATAAATCCAAAGACCTCAAGGGTTAGATTTACAGGCAAACCTCTTGAAATAGGTCTTTCTGAAAAAATGCTCGGAAGAGTTTTTAACGGTGTGGGGAAACCAATAGATGGTTTGTTTGATATTATACCTGAAACATACAGAAATGTTAATGGAGAACCTTTAAATCCTGTTGTGAGGGCATATCCGAGAGAGTATATTCAGACAGGTATTTCAGCAATAGACTTAATGAATACACTTGTAAGAGGACAAAAACTGCCAATATTTTCAGCAGCAGGACTTCCACATAATGAACTTGCGGCACAGATTGCAGCTCAGGCAAAATTACCGGGTGAGGAGGAGGGTAATTTCGCTGTAATTTTTGCTGCAATGGGTATAAAGAATGATGATGCCTTTTTCTTCATAAATAATTTCGAAGAGAGAGGGGCTTTGAAAAATGTTGTAATGTTTTTAAATCTTGCTAGTGATCCGCCGATAGAAAGAATTGTAACTCCAAGAGTGGCACTGACAGTGGCTGAATTTCTGGCTTATGAGAGAGGTAAACATGTGCTTGTCATTCTTACGGATATGACAAGTTACTGTGAGGCATTGAGAGAAATTGCAACGGCAAGGGGGGAAGTGCCAGCAAGAAAGGGTTTTCCGGGCTATATGTATAGTGACCTTGCTACTATTTACGAAAGGGCTGGTAGAGTCAAAGGTAGAGAAGGTTCTATAACACAGGTACCAATACTCACGATGCCAAATGATGATATAACACATCCTGTGCCTGATCTTACCGGGTATATTACTGAAGGTCAGATTGTGTTATCACGAGAGCTTTATGGTAAAGGAATTTATCCACCTATAGATATTTTGCCATCCCTCTCGAGGCTTATGAAGGACAGTATTGGGAAGGGGTATACACGGGACGATCATCCCCATCTTTTTATGCAACTTTATGCCTGTTATGCAAGAGTAAAAGAAGTAAGGTCTATTGCCTCAATAATTGGAGAGGAGGAGTTGTCACCTGTTGATAAGGCTTACCTTAAGTTTGGTAATGAGTTTGAAAGGAATTTTATCGGACAGGGATTTACAGAGGATAGAACTATGGAATACAGCCTTTCGTTAGGGTGGAAGATGATTTCAATACTGCCAAAGACAGAACTTACAGGTTTGAAGGAAGAAGAGATAAATAAATACTATATTGAAAAGCAAGAGGAAGTTTTATGAATCTTGCAGAAATTGCTCCTACAAGGACAAATCTTCTTGAATATAAAGAGCAGCTTGACTTTTCCATAGAAGGGCATGATCTTCTTGAAGAGAAAAGAGAAGTTCTTGTTATGCACCTGCTTGAAATCTCAGAGCTTGTGAAACAAAAGAGAAAAGTGTTTGAAGAAAAGTTAAAGAAGCTTTATTATCAGTTTAAACTTCTTAAACTTGAGTTTGGAGAAATGGGCATCAGAAGAATTTTGTTAAGTAACGCTGGGAAAACCGGTAGAATAAAGATAACAGAAAAGGGGGTGATGGGGTTAAGTTTGCCGCAGATAAAGAGAAGTGTTGAAAAATCGGAGGATAGGATTTTTTTTGATGTGCTTACAGCTTTTGAAAGGACAAGAATATATGATAGGTTTAAAAGGGAGTGGGAAGAGTTGTACAATCTTTTGATTGAGGTTGCCGAACTTGAAGCTAAAGCATGGAGGCTTGCTTACGAAATTAAAAAGACACAGCGAAGGGTAAATGCACTGGAGAATATTTTTATTCCAGAGTTTAAAGAGATTATTAAGTATATTCAGGAATCTCTTGAGGAAAGGGAAAGGGAATCATTTTTCCAGATGAAAAGAGTAAAGTCAAACAAGGAAAAACAGTTGAAAGGAGGAGTAGGTGGGTAAAATTTATATTCCTGTTACAGGTTCTCCAGAAGGAAGAAAGGCTTATAAAAAGGCACTTAGCTTTGCTAAAGACCACAATTTTGATGTTGTTTTTATTGCTGTTATGAATGTTGAGCTTGTAAATAAACTTGCAAGATATAAGGTTTTTATAGATGAGGAAGTAACTCTTTATCAATCAACTATGGAAAAAGATATAGAAAAGTATCTTAACTTTATGGAAAAGGAAGCAGCTTCGATAGGAGTTAATAGTTCGCATGTTGTGCTTAAGGGGGAACCATATCGTGAAATTTTAAACTATATTAGAAAAGATGATGAAGCCCATAAGGTAGTTTTTATTCCCAAAAAACTTGGTGGTGAATATCTGAAAGATGTATTTTCAACAATAGAAAGAAAACTTCTTTTGCATGCGGAGTTTGATATTCTTGTTATTGGAGAAGAGGTATGAAAAAGATTCTTGAGGTTATAAAACAGGCTGAGCTTGAGTTTGAAGAACAACTTGAAGTAGCAGAAAAAGAGGCAGAAAAGATTCTAACTGAGGCAACTGAAAAGGTTAAAAAGCTTGAACTTGATTTTTCACAGAGGTTTGAAAGTGAGAAAAAAAGCCGCATTGAAGAACTCAAAAGGGAAGTAGAAAACATTAAAAAAGAAAAAAGTAAAAATATTGATGATTTTTTAAGTGAGAAGCAAAAATTATTTTCAGAAAAGAAAGAAGTTATTATAAACAAGATAATTGAAAAAATATTTGAGGCTTAAGGTATGTTAGGATTTAAATATGTTTCTATATATCCTAAAATAATGGCATGGAGAAGTTCAATTCTTAAGGAGGAAGAGATCAGGGAGGCTATGGAGCTTGATTTAAAATCCCTCATCGATTTTATAAAGGGTAAGCTGAAGAAGGTTAGTATTACAAATGAAGATATAATTTCTGTCGAAAGAGCTATAAGACAGGAGGAATTTTTATTCCTGAAAAGTGTTGAGAACTTTCTTTATGGTAATTCTAAAAAATTTTTTAAATCCTGGCTTAAGGCTTATGAGATAGAGAATATAAAGCTAATTCTGAAATCAATAATTCTTGAGAAGAAGGAATTTCTTGAACTTCTTTTTAATTTTGGCGGTACTTCAAAATTTCAGGTGGAGTTTGTAAGGGAAATAAATACCATAGACGAGTTTCTGGATTTTCTCTCAGGCACAGAGTATTATAAGATAGCAAGAGATACTTTTCCAAGGGTTAAAGAAAGTAAGGCCACATTCTTTTTTGATGTTGCTCTGGATAACTACTTTGCTTTTACGCTCAAAAGGTTTTATGATAGTCTTTTTTTCACAGAGAAAAAAAGTATAAAAGAGCTTCTTTTTTACTTTATTGAATCTAAAAGGATTGTTTCACTTTATAGAGCCAGGTTTTATTTTAATTTTTCCAAAAATGAATGTATGGTTCTTGTGCCTGAGATTCTTGGTATTCTTTCACAATCCAGGTATGAAAAACTTCTCGATGTTCCAACAGAGGAGGAATTTTTAAAACTTCTGTCAGAGTGGAGGCTTATTTCAATTGATGCTAATACAGAGATTCTTGAAAGTTCGATAGAGTATTATTTTCTTAAGGAACTTTTGAAAAGGGCTAAAAGGGGAATGAAGTCTGGCTTTTTTAATCTGTCACTTACTCTTTCATTTTTTATTCTTCACTATTTAAATATAAAGAACTGGATTGCATTGCTTGAAGCAAAAAAAGAGGGAATAAGTGTTGAGGATACTTTGAAATTTCTTGTGTTTTAAAAATTTCTGGAGGAAATTTAATGTTTTTCCCTGAAAGGATGAGAAAGGTTGATATGTTTATTCTTGCCAGTTTCAAGGATGCTGTAAAAAAAGAGCTTTTTAGATTTGGAGAATTTGAAACCATAAATGTTACAGATACAGAGTTTAAAAAGTATTTTTTCAAAAAGGTACCAGTTGAAGAAAGACTTTTGAAATACAAAGAAATTGAAAAGAGGGTTGATTATCTTCTCTCCCTTGTAAGAAGTTTCTGGGAGAGAATAGAGGAAGAGAAAGGAAGGGAAATATCTTATGATATTTTTTCAGAGGAAGAGATAGAGCCTGTTCTTGTTTCGATTGAAAGCAATCTTTCTGAATTGAATACAAGGCTTGAAGAAATCAAAAGGAAAAAGGTTGAGTATGAGTTGAATTTGAAAAAAAAGTTATTTCTTTCCTCAATGAAAATAGACCTTTCTGAGTACGAAGAGTTTCAATTTTTGGGGATATACTTTGGTTCAATTCCTGCAATAAACAAAACAGGTTTGAATAATGCTCTGAAGGATTATTCCTGTGAACTCAGGTTTCTTGGCGAGATTGATAAGGAAACTGTAATTTTTCTTGTTTATCCAAAAAAAATAAAAGAAAAGATAGACAGCATACTTAAGAATGCTTATTTCAAAGATTACGGACTACCATCGGAAGCTTCACTTGGTGGGGAAGGTTTAGTTTTAATGGGGCTTTCTTTAGTGGAGTTGCAAGATGAAGAAATATGGATAGAAAAAAAGATAAAAGAATTACTTAGAAAGGTTTTGCCAGTTTTAGAAAAGTTGAAAAGAAGTATAAATTATTATCAATCTTTAAATTTGATTGAAAAAGAAATTGTTTCCACAAAGGATGTAGTTTTGATTTCAGGGTGGGTTCCAGACAAAAAATTTGAAAAGTTAAAGAGTACAATAGAGAACATTACTGATAAAAAGTGTGCAATAACAAGTCTTGCAGACTACGAAGTAATGGAAAAAGAGGGAATTGTTCCCCCGACAAAACTTTCTAATCCTTCTTTTCTCAAGTCTTTTGAAGGGCTGGTTTTAAATTTTGGAGTTCCGAAGTATGGTGAAATAGATCCAACAGTGATTGTGGCTTTTAGCTATGTTATTATGTATGGTGTAATGTTTGGTGATGTTGGGCATGGGCTGGTTTTGTTTTTAATTGGCCTTTTGGGACTTTTTGTAAAAAAATTCAGTTTCATAAGATCCATATCAAATATAATCTGTTATGTTGGATTGTCCTCTGCTTTTTTTGGTCTTCTCTACGGTAGCGTTTTTGGTTTTGAAGAGGTAATGAGGGCAATATGGATAAGACCTATGTCCCATATAATGGAAATTCTTCTTTTTGCTGTTGGGTTTGGCGTATGGATGGTTTCTCTTGGAATTGTTTTGAATATTATAAACAGTATTAAAGAAAAAAATTATGGAAGGCTTTTTTTCAGTTCAACAGGAATTCCAGGGCTTGGTTTTTACTGGAGTTTTCTATACATACTTGTGCAGGTGGTTTTGAAGAAAGGGATTGATAACCTGATTTATATTCCTTTAGTTTTTCTCTTAATTATTGCGTTTGAAAAACCTCTTGAAAAGTTGATCTTCAGACATAAAGGGCATTTATCTGAAGAAGAAGAGGAGACTTCAATAAATCCTATTATGATATTGATCGAAGTTGTTGAAGCTGTTTTGACTTTTCTGACAAACACCATTTCTTTTATGAGGGTGGGGGCTTTTGCACTGAATCATGGAGCTTTGATGAGTGCTATTTTTATCATTTCTAAGATGTTTAAATCAGCTTTTACACAGTGGATGGTTATACTTTTTGGAAACCTTTTTGTAATAGTCTTTGAAGGTTTTATCGTAAGTATTCAGGTAATGAGGCTTGAGTATTATGAATTCTTTATGAAATTCTTCAGAGGCGGTGGAAAAAGCTTTGAAGGTATAGGAAAAAGCGGCTAATTTTATCTTCTTCTGCTTCTTCGAATTTTTTCCTCTCTTCTTTCAATTGGATTGCCAAAAGAAGGTGTTCTTCTCCATCCACTCTTTTCCCAGTATTTTTCCCTTTCCCATTCTTGCCATCGGTCTCTTACTTCTATCCATCTAACTCTAGGATGTTCATTTTTAATTTCTCTCCATCCCGGTGGAAGCCTTGTAAGTTCAACTGGTACATAGTGAATAGATATTACAGCCCAGGGTCCTGAGTAAGAAGGTGCTCTATACCATCTATTTTCCTTACACCACCACCAGTAACCACGGAAAAAGAATATATCGTCTTCTTCAGCTCTTAGATAGTAAATATAAGTACCAGGAATGACAATAAGTTCAGTTTCGGGTATTACCACCACTCGGGGTTGATGTCCGACAACCACAATTTTCTGGGCAAAAAGCTTAAGATCTTGCAAGGCTAAAAGCAACACAATAAAAATAAACGTAAGGTTTGATACTTTCATATTTAAACTCCTCCTCCTATGATAGATAAAATTTTTATCTACTGAATACTACAAAATATCTTATACCATCCTTAGATAAAAATCAATTTTTATAGGTTAAAAAAGCTTCTTAAAAAGAATAAAATATAGCAGTAATGCTGAGTTCATCAGCACTACTGCTACCGCATCTAAAGGTTAAGGACTTTGCGGCCGCAAGTATTGTTAATACTTATCTTGAGGGAATACGAATCCAACTTTGTGGAGACGCTATTCTGAACACATCATACAGATTCTGCTAAAAGTCAGATAACTCTTTAAATTACAAAAAAACACATATGATTTTATTGTGGGAGAATTTAAAAATTGAAAAAACGGAAGTATAAATCTGTGCAAAAAGTTTTAGAACTTTTTGCACAGACTGCTACCATCTTCGGGGCTGACGGGATTTGAACCCGCGGCTCCTGGCGTGACAGGCCAGTGCTCTAACCGGGCTGAGCTACAGCCCCATAAGGATATGTAGCGGAGGTGGGAATCGAACCCACGACCAACGGATTATGATTCCGCTGCTCTAGCCAGCTGAGCTACCCCGCCACGCTTTGCGGGGGGAAGATTTGAACTTCCGACCTCCGGGTTATGAGCCCGACGAGCTACCAGACTGCTCTACCCCGCTACGCCTTGATGTAGATATTATAAACAAAAACTTGAGGATTGTCAAATTTTCTGAATAAAAATATCTGGTATTAAAACAGAAAATCGTAAAAGTTCAATATCTTCTTTTTTTTCTTTTGATAAGTATTTTTGTACCAAAGTAACCACTAATTATTCCACCGAGGTGAACAAGATATGCTATCCCCCCCATAACTGGAAGCAATAAAGAAAAGAAACTTCCTGAAATCTGATGTACTATCCATAAGGCAATATAAAATAAAGCTGGAATTCTTACGGGGATTATAAAAAAACCGAGGAAAACCAGTGTAACGACCCTTCGCATTGGAAAGATAAGCATATAAGCTGTTATAACAGCTGAAATTGCACCACTTGCACCGATAATCGGAATATTTGAAGAGATAGAAAAAATTGTCTGGGTTAATACACCGATCACAGCTGAAACTAAATAAAATAAAATATATTTCAGATGACCGAAAACATCTTCTATATTATCACCAAAAATATAAAGAAAAAGCATATTTCCGATAATATGATAGAAACCTCCATGAAGAAATGAATAAGTAACAAGCCTGTAGGCCTCTGAAACTGGATTGGAAATAAACACTGCCGGTATCATAGAATATTTCATTATAAGGTATTCATTCATTGCAGGATTTATTATCTGCAAAACGAATATTGAAATATTTACCATTATTAAGAGTGTATTAAAAAATGGGAAACTTCTTGTTGGGTTTTCATCTTTAACTGGAATCATTTTGCTTCCTTAAATATATTATTTACCGAAGAACAGTATTGATGGGTTATCTTTAATCTTTTTAGTGAAGTCTTCTAAGTTTCTGACAATATTGTCAAATCTGTTTTTAAACTCTTTGTCCCTCGCTATATTTAATATACTACTTTTGTCATAGGATAGTCTATTGAGTTCCGTTGAAAGATGCTTCAATTCCACACTTATCACAGAAATATTTGATATAATTTCCTTCACCTGGTTTTCATCAATATTCTGAATTGTAGAATTTAACTTCTTTGACCCCATCTCAATGTTCGATACAGTTGAATTTAACCTTTTTGCCACCTCCAGCGATGTTAGTACAACCTGATTTAGCTTATGAATAGAAGAAGAAATTTCTGGACTATTAATCTTAACAAGGTCATTAAGTCCCTGAAGAAGTTCTGAAAGATTTTTAAAAAGACTCTGCAGTTTTTTTAAGGATTCTTCCTTTTCTGAAAAAAGAAGTGACTGAAGTCCAGCACCTGCAAATTCTATAGTCCTTGCAAAGCCCATTGGTGTTATTCCAATGATGTATTCATTGTTAGTGTAGTGGTCTACTGCCGCAGGATTATATCCTGAGATATTGATGTATTTTTGCCCTACAAGGCTTGTAGAGTAAATACTGAAGTTTGCCCCTCTATTTATTTTATACTTACCTTCTATCATAAGTTCCACAACTATTTTCCCTGTTTCAAATGAGATATTTCTTACATATCCTATGGCGGGTCCACCAGACACCCTGACTTTTGCTCCACTTTGCAGATTATCAAGAAATTCATATTCCACATATAATTTATATCCACCACCAATTATAAAACTGAACTTCCCGGCAAAGTAAATAAAAAACAAAAGCAAAACAAGACCAATAAGTAGAAACAAACCTATTGCTATAGGATTGAATTTTTTAATTTTTGCATACATAAGACATCTCCATCAATAAATTTATATTTTTAGTTCAGTTTCACTTGTAATAGGCCCATAAGGAAGCCCATGAATAAACTGATTTACATAGGGATTGTCTGTCTTTTCAAGTTCTTCAGGATTACCCACAAATATGATCTTTCCCCTGTAAATCATCCCAATTCTATCGGAGATATACTTTGCACTCTTAATATCATGAGTCACAACTATAAAAGTGGTATTAAGTTTTTTCTTAAGATTTAAAATTAACTCATTTATATTTGCAGTAGTTATGGGATCAAGACCGGTTGTGGGTTCATCAAAAAGCACAACTTCTGGATCAGCAACTATTGCCCGCGCAAGTGCTACTCTTTTCATCATACCCCCTGACAGTGAAGCAATGGAAAGATTTTCTGTACCCTCAAGTTCTACAAGTCCCAAAGCAGTTTTGACCTTATCAATTTTTTCTTTTTCCGAAAGTTCTTCTCTTAAACTATCCAGAACAAATAAAAGATTTTCCCCCACAGTGAGAGAATCAAAAAGTGCCCCACCCTGAAATAACATTCCAAACTTTTTTCTCACCTCATTCCATCTTATATCATCGTCATAGTCCATTTTTTCACCTTTTATGTATATTTCACCTTCATCCGGTTTCATAAGTCCAATTATGAGTTTTAGTAAAACACTTTTTCCTACACCACTCTGCCCTATGATAGTAAACGTTTCTTTTTCCTTAATTTTTAACGTTATTCCATCAAGCACAACTTTGTTGTTTAAAACCTTTTTCAAACCATATGCTTCTATTATATATTTCATTTTGAATTTTCTCCAGTTAAAATAATAAAAATATTGCTCCAAGCATATAGTCCAGGAGAATGACAAGAAAGCTTGAAACAACAACGGATTTTATTGTTGCCTCCCCAACCCCGGCAGCACCATTTTTTGCCTGAAAACCATAAAATGTACTTATCTCAAGTATAAAACCCCCGATTACTATCATTTTTATAAGAGACTCAAATATATATCTTATTCTTAAAGGTATCTGTGCAACCTCTATAAAAACAATGGCAGGAATCTCCTGGGTTAGTGATATCATTAACCAGGCACCAAACATGGAAGTAAGAATCGAAATAAAACCGAGAATCGGAAGTGAAATCATTCCCGCCATTACTCTTGGTGTAGCCAGATAACCAACAGGATTTACTCCAAAAGTTTTTAATGCATCTATCTGCTCTGTAACCTTCATAGTCCCTATGTGTGCAGTTACAGAAGAACATACCCTGCTTACCACAATCAATGAAGTAAAAACAGGGCCAAGTTCTTTTACAAGCGCTACAGAAAGAGCACCACTTAAGTATTGAGACGTTCCTGTGATTATTGATTCAAGTGCATCACCAAGCTGTAGCCCGAGTATTAAACCCATAAAAAAACCTGTAGCCACTACAACAATAATAGATTTTACACCAATAAAATAAATATTTTCAAAGACTTGCAGTGGATTTTTTATATTTTCCCACATATAATAGATTGATTCAAGGAAAAAGATGAAAAAATTTCCGATTTCTGAAAGTATTTCTTCAATTTTTTTCATTATAACCTCAAAATTCCATTTCTTCAGGTGTTATAAACTTTGAATGCTTATCAAGATTTTCAAATCTTAGTATATTCGCAAAGAATGAAAGCTCAATCGTTCCTGTAGGGCCATTTCTTTGTTTTTGCAAAATAAGTTCAGCAATATTCTTTTTATCTGTCTCCTTATTATAATACTCTTCTCTATACAAAAATCCTACCACATCTGCATCCTGTTCAATTGCACCCGATTCTCTTAAATCCGAAAGTATAGGTCTTTTATCCTGTCTATTCTCAACAGCTCTGGAGAGCTGCGAAAGTACAAGCACTGGAATATTGAGTTCCTTTGCAAGCGCTTTCAAGTTTCTCGAAATGTAGGAAATTTCTGCATTTCTATTTACAATCATCTTATTGGATTCCGAAGTAGTAATAAGCTGAAGGTGATCTATAATTATCAATTTTAAATTGTATCTTGATTTTATTCTTCTTGCCTTTGCCTTTATTTCATTAAGTGATATAGAAGGTGTATCATCCACAAAAATCTGCATTCTTGATAAATCTCCACCTGCCGTAACAAGCTCATCCCATTCCTCTTTCGTTATATTACCTTTCCTTATTCTCTGCATATCTATTTTCGACTGACTTGACAGCATTCTTAAAGCTAACTCCTGCATTGACATTTCAAGTGAAAATATTAACACACAATTCTCCAGATGGCTTGCAACATTTGTGGCTACATTTAATGCAAAGGCAGTTTTCCCCATTGAAGGTCTACCAGCAATAACAATAAGATCCCCGGACTGCAAGCCGCTGGTTTTATCATCAAACTCAACAAAACCTGTGGGCAAACCAGTATAAACATGTTTGTACTTATGAATCCTGTCTATACCCGCAAGGGTTTCCGGTAAAATTTCTTTAAGTTGCTTATAGTTTGTTCTTATTTTCCTGTCAGTAACATCAAAAATAAGTTTTTCAGCTTCGTCCGATATTTTCTCAAGGTCCTGACCAGTTTCATACACGAGATCAATTATCTTCCTCGAAGCATCAATAAGAGCCCTTAAAATTGATTTCTCAAGGACTATTTTTGCATGTGTGGAAACATTTGTAAGAGAGGGAAGTGAATTCATTAACATTGAAAGGTAATCTGTTCCACCTGCCTTTGCAAGTTTTCCTGTGGATTCAAGTCTTTCAGTAACTGTAACTATATCAACAGCCTGACTTTTATCATACAATTCCTGAATAGCCTTTAAAATTACCCTGTGTCTTTCATCAAAGAAATCTTCTACATTTAATAACTCCAGTATTACAGAAACTGCCTCCTGAGAGATAAGCATGGCACCTATACATGCCTGTTCAGCTTCGAGACTGTAAGGTGGAACTTTCTTTAATAGTTCGTCATATCCCATAAATTTTATTCTTGAGTGACTTTAAGCTTTATACTTGCAACGACACCTTCATCAAGCTTAATTTTTACAGTATATTCTCCCAGCAGTTTCACCGGATCAAGAAGTATTCTTCTCTTATCAATATCAAATCCTTTTTCTTTTAATACCCTGGCCACATCACTGTTAGTAACCGAGCCAAAAAGTTTACCTTCTTCCCCGGCTTTTACTTTTATTTCGATTTCCTCTCTCTCTAAAGATTCTTTCATTGAAAGTGCATTCTCATAAAATTTCTTTGCCTTTTCGGCAAGTTTTTTAGATAAAAGTTTTAATTGCTCCTCTTTTTTTCTGGTAGCAACTTCGGCCAGTTTTTTGGGAATAAGATAATTCCTTGCATATCCATCAGCTACATTCTTTATATCCCCGGCCTTTCCGAGACCAACAACATTCTCCAAAAGAATTACCTTCATTTTCTTTTCCTCCTAGAATATTATAGTCAGCTCTTTTTCGTTATCTGTCAACAAAAGGAAGCAAGGCTAAAATTCTTGCCCTTTTTATCTCTCTTGCAATAAGTTTCTGGTGTCTGGCACAATTACCACTAATTCTTCTTGGCAGAATCTTACCTGAAGCCATTGTAAATCTTTTAATAAGATCTAAATTTTTGTAATTAATTGAACTTTCATCAAGTTGCTTTGTGCAAAACTTGCAAACCCTTTTTGAGAAAAAGAATTTTTTCTTTTCCTGCGAAGCAGCTGGAACTACTGCTTCTTCTTTTTCCTTTTTTACTTCTTCTTCTATTATTTCAGAAGTTACACTTAAAGAAAGATTTTCTGTTTCCTTAGCTACTAACTCCTGCTTTGCTTCTTCTGCTATCTTTACTTCTTCTGACATAATCTTCTCCCTTTTAAAAATCTATTTCATTGTTATTCAAATCATCAGGAATAGCTGGACTTGGATCAAAATCAGTATTGTCATAAAAATCCCCATCAAACTCAAAGCCAGAGAGTTCTTCACTCTTTTCAGAGATATCTTTTCTTTGTTGCATCTGGGCACTTCCCAGAAATTCAATCCTTTCAGCAATGATTTCAATAGAATTCCTTTTTACACCATCCTGACCAACCCAGCTTCTCTGTTCAAGCCTTCCATCCACAGCAATTTGCTTCCCTTTGGAAAGAAACTTACCACAGGTTTCAGCCTGCTTATTCCACGTTACAACAGTAAAAAAAGAAACATTATCACCACCATCAACCCTTTGCTTTCCTCCAACAGCTATCCTGAATTTAGCCACAGGAACTCCTGATGGTGTGTATTTCAATTCAACATCGCTTGCAAGTCTACCCACAAGAATAACTCTGTTTATATCCCAGCTCATTCGAATTACTCCACAAGCAACATAAAGCGAATAATACTTTCGTCATACTTGAATATTTTTTCCAGTTCTGAAATCTTTTCGGGATTTAACTGGGCTTTTACAAACCAGTAGTATGCCTTATGAAAGGTTTCTCTCCTTTTATGAATGGGATAGGCAAGTTCACGAAGTCCCATATCCTCTTCACTTAAAAAACTACCATTAGTTTTAGAAAAGTAACTTTTAATTCTTTCCTTCGTCTCAGGTATATGCTCTCCTTCCTTCAACAGAAAAGCAATCTCATAATTCTTCATTCAACTTCCTCCTTATGGACTTATAAAAGTTATTGTTTTAAAACTTAGATACAATAACTTTTATAAGGGAATTGTTTAGAATGAACAATCCCAAGGTTATTATCTTTATTATTTTATTTCAGTTTGCTTTTTTTGTCAAATTAAAGTCGACAAAAATTTAAATAGCAGTCAGTTAAAAAATTGACATAAACGATAATCAAAGCTATATTATTTTTCTACTATCAAAGGAGAAAAACTTGATAATATATGGCAAAAATTCAGTGTATGAGGGGTTAATCGAAAAAGTAAAGTTTGATTCAATCTATATTGAAAAAGGTAAGAGAGAAAAATTCAGAAATCTAATCAACATTGCAAACGAAAATAATATTCCTGTTCTCTTCAGGGAAAAAAAAGAAATTGAAAAAATCTCCAGGTCAAGAAAACATCAGGGGATATGTGCAAGTCTAATTCTTCCAGATAATATTGTTGAAGATGAAAACAATTTCGAGTTAACTGAAAACATAAAAAATATATTGATTCTTGATGGAATCACTGATACTGGAAACTTAGGTGCAATAGTTAGATCTGCAGTTTTACTTAACTGTCACCTTTTGATTTTACCAAGGGACAACTCTGCAAGACTAACTCCTCAAACCTTTAAAGCTTCTGCTGGAGCAGTTTACAAACAGAGAATTGTCTATGTAAACAACATCAATACCTGGATTTCAATTCTAAGGGAGAATGGATATAAAATAATTTCCCTCTGTAAAGAAGGGAAAACAGATATATGTGAAATTGGCAAAATTGAAAAAGCTGTCTGTATCATCGGCTCTGAGCACTCTGGTATAAGAAAATCTATAAAGAAAAACAGTGATTACCTTGTATTCATTCCTTCAACCAGTAAAATAGATAGTTTCAATGCCTCTGTAGCTGCGGCAATTGCCATGTGGGAAATATTCCAGAAAAAAACTTGATTTTCTTCCGATAATTATTTATAATTAAACCATAGGAGGTTTTTTATGGGGCTTGTAGCTTTTACAAGATGTATAAGATAGCTTCTCACTTTGTGGCTATATTCTTTTCAACTACCTACCTATTACCATCATATTTATGGGTAGTGGATTACCTACCACAGGTTTAGTTTGTTACATATTCTTTATTTTGTAATAAACTCTAAGAAAGTAGAAAATATTTTTTATATTTTATAAAACAGGAGGAATGTTATGATGAACTATAAAAAGTATAAACCATTTCCAAAAGTAGAAATTGAAAACAGGGAATGGCCAGATAAAACAATTACAAAAGCACCCATATGGTGCAGTGTTGACTTAAGGGATGGCAATCAGGCTTTGCCAATACCAATGAATGTTCCGGAAAAGTTAGAATTCTTCAATATGCTTGTAAAAATAGGATTTAAAGAAATTGAAGTGGGATTTCCCTCTGCTTCTGAGACAGAATACAGATTTATGAGAAAGTTGATAGATGAAAATCTCATTCCAGATGATGTAACCATACAGGTTTTAACTCAGTCAAGAAAACATCTGATAGAAAGGACTTTTGAATCCTTACAGGGTGTAAAGCGTGCGATTGTTCACCTCTATAATTCAACCTCTACCTTGCAGAGAAAAGTGGTTTTCAAAACCGATAAAAAAGGTGTAATTAACATAGCTGTTGAGGGAGCTACTCTTATTCAGGAACTTGCTGAAAAATTTGATAATAATGCAAAAATTATCAAGCAATATTCACCAGAAAGTTTTACAGGGACAGAACTTGATTTTGCCGTAGAGGTATGTGAAGCGGTAATGGATGTCTGGAAACCTACACCCGAGAATAAAATGATTATAAATTTACCTGCAACAGTGGAAATGTCAACACCAAACATTTATGCTGATCAGGTTGAATGGTTTATAAAACATATAAAAAATAGAGACTCTGTGATAATAAGTGTTCATGCTCACAACGATAGAGGAACTGCTGTTGCAGCCACTGAACTTGCAATACTTGCCGGGGCACAGAGAGTGGAAGGAACACTTTTTGGTAATGGAGAACGAACAGGAAATGCTGATATACTTACCATAGCTTTGAATATGTTTTCTCAGGGAATAGATCCACAGCTTGATTTTTCAGATATAAACAGTATTGTTGAGGTTTACGAAAGATGCACAAGGATGAAGGTTCATCCAAGACATCCATACGCAGGAGAACTTGTTTATACAGCTTTTTCAGGTTCTCACCAGGATGCAATAAAAAAAGGTTTAAACTATTACGAAGTGGAAAAACCACCTTACTGGGAAGTGCCTTACCTTCCTATAGATCCATCTGATGTTGGAAGAGTTTATGAGCCAATAATCAGAATTAACAGTCAGTCAGGTAAGGGTGGTGTATCTTTTGTTATGGAACACTATTATGGATTTAAGATACCGAAAGAGATGCAACCTGAGTTTGCCCAGGTAGTCCAGAAGGTTACTGATGAAACCGGCAACGAACTTAAACCAGAAGAAATATTTGAATTGTTTAAGAAAGAATATTTAGATTTAGAAGGAGATGTTAAGCTCATAAAATACAGCATAGATGAAACTCAAAATCTTTCAGAGAAGAATAACATTGTGCATATCGTTGCCACATTGAAAATCAATGGAAAAACAGTTGAAGTTAAAGGAGAAGGGAATGGTCCTATCGATGCATTTTTCCATGCACTGCAACATGCTGGCTTATCAAAGTATAAGTTTGTCAATTATGAAGAACATGCTTTAAGCCAGGGATCAGACTCAAAAGCAGTTTCTTATATATGCCTTGAAAATGGTAATGGAGAAAAAAGATTCGGCGTGGGGATTGACGAAAATATTACCACAGCCTCACTGAATGCGATAATTTCAGCAATAAACAGATTTCTTAAAGATTAACAAAAAAGCTATGGGGTAGTCTAAAAAGTCTTTGATTTTTAGACTCATAAATGAAAGGGGGAAACCCCCTTTCATTTCCCCGGTTCAACAGGGATTTATTGTATATAGGTTTTATAACAAGCTGGTAAAGGGAAATTGAAAACTCCTTTTTAAACTATGAATTAGTGAAACAAAATTGAATAATACGGGATTAAGGGGAAATTTTTCTTGTTTTGGAAGTTTTTGAAGAACATCGCAATGAAAAGGGATATTCGTCATTCAAAACAAAAAATGAAAAGTCGTCGCTATTTTATAACGGATAGCTGGGCAATTTTATATATTAAGAGTGCTAAAGCAAAATTCAATATAGGAAACCGGAAGGAAATTTTCCCCTTTTTATGCTGTCCAAAAAAGCTTTTAAGCTTTTTTGGAGAACCCCAGAGCTATAAAAAATAGCGGCCAGCGGGAATCGAACCCGCGCCAATAGCTTGGAAGGCTAAGGTACTACCACTATACGATGGCCGCATTCTCTAATAATATTATAATATCGAGAAGAGTATTTTGTCAAATTTTTAAGTTAATCATTAAGAGGAGGAGAAAACCTTGAAGGTTTATTTTGAAACACTTGGATGTAAACTCAATCAATTTGAGACAGAAGCATTGATAAATTTATTTAAACAAAAGGGATTTGATATTGTTTTTGACATTAAAGAATGCGATGTTGTAGTGGTTAATACATGTACTGTTACAACAAAAGCCGAAACAAAGAGTTTCAATGCAATAAAAAAGGCAAAAAGAGAAAACAAGTTAGTTGTGGCAACAGGTTGTTATGCTACAACTGATTATGATTATTTAAAAAAAGATTTATGTGTTGATATAGTGGTTAAAAACGATGATAAGTTTAAGATACCAGAAATCATTACCAGCAAAGAAAATCTCCTTAGAAAAGGTTTTATTGATAGAATTGAACCCGTAGGTGTATCACAAGGTGATACCCCGTCGCCATCTGAAAAAGGTTTTATTGATAGGGTTGAACCTTTTGTGTTTGTTTCTTCTTTTGAAAGGACAAGAGCATTTATAAAAATTCAGGATGGATGTAATAAATTCTGCAGCTATTGCAAAATTCCATTTGCAAGAGGAAGATCAAAAAGTCTTGATCCTGAAAAAATCCTTTCATTTACGGAGGAATTAGTAAAAAAGAATTACAAAGAAATTGTGCTTACAGGAGTAAATATTTCTGATTATAACTATAACGGCTACAAGCTTTATAATCTGGTTAAAGATATTATTGAAGTTGATGGAAACTTTAGAATAAGACTTTCTTCCTTACAACCTGATGAATTTGACAAAAAAATGATAGATTTTCTGAATAATGAAAAATTCTGCCCGCATTTTCATATTTCGTTACAGAGTGGAAGCAACAGTGTTCTGAAAAGGATGCATCGGAACTACACCAAAGAGTACTTCCTGGAATTAACAAAACAGATTAGAATGGCAAAAAAAGATACAGGAATTACAACCGATATAATCGTGGGCTTTCCTCTTGAAACAGATGACGAATTCAATGAAACTTTAAAACTTGTTGAAATGGTAGAATTTTCAAGGCTTCATATCTTTGCTTACTCCAAGAGAGAACACACAAAAGCCTCTTTGCTTGCCGATTTACCACGGGAAACAAAGAAAATGAGAGAAAAGATACTTGAAAGAAAATTTAAAGATGTGGTTAGTGATTTCGTCAGGCGAGAGATAATCGGAAAACCACAGAAGATCTTGATTGAGGAAAAGAAAGATAACTTATACACGGGTTACACTGGAAATTATTTCAAATTTTATACCAGAAAAGATAACCTGTGCTTAAATAATTTTTATTCACTCATTCCTGTAAGATTTGAGATTAAAAATACATCTGTTGAACTTTACGACTACTGATCTTAAAGCTTTTAACTAAGTTTTCACCTTTAAGAAAAGATAACTTGAAAATATGGCTAAAAAAACTGTGCCAAGGTTTGCACCAAGAAATGGAGAAATATTTCCTTTTGCCGCAAAGGATATTCCAAGTGCATAAAATAGGTAATACAACACAAATATTAACATTGAAATCATAAGGTTGATTATGAAAGAAATTTTTCTTTTAGACATATCTATTATTCCAATTCCTAACAGAACCACAAAAATTATACCAAGAGCATAGCTAAACTTGGAATAATATGCAGCAGCTTCTCCCTTGTATTCCTGTCTTGTTTTCTTGAGTTTTTCCACATATCTTTTTGCTTCGTCATATTTCATTGCATCAACAGGGTACCATATTTTTTCAAAATAGTAAGGTGGATCGTCTATAAAATCAAAACTTGCGTTTGTAAAAAACTGTATCTTAAAACTTTCACCATTATTTTCAACCATTCTTAGCGTTCCATAATTAAATCTCCATTTTTTTTCCTTAACATCCCATATTGCTTTTTCAGCGTCGATTCTAAATCCAATTTTTATATTTTCAGAATAAGTCAGGCCTTTTTCTATCAATATCCTATCTATATTGGTAATAAGCCATCCAATATCCTCATTTTTTATCTCAATTTCTTCTTTAATTTTCTTTCCAGTATCTGGAATTGCTGCTTGAAACTTTACCACTGTAACTTTATTTAACTCCTTGGAAATAGAGTCGTAATAATCCACAATATAAAGTAAGTTATGGTTTCCAAAAATAGAGAAATTTCTGTTATCCTTGAGCCTTTCAATTGCCTCATCAGTTTTGTAGTTATGAAAAACTTTCTGCCATATTATCCACCTTTTTTGATATGTTGGAAAAATAAAGTTGTTTTGAAGATAAAAAGTTAGGAGTAAGTAATACAAAAAGGTAAACAAAATAGTATAAAACCCTGTTCGGTAAACACTGGTTCCACTACTTACCACTGCTACAAGTTCCCTTGACTGTGCTATTCTGCTCATTACAAACACTGTTGCAAATATAAAGGAAAATGGCTGAAATATACCAAGATAAAAAACCCCATCATAAAAATGAAACAAAAAAAGTCCCCATCCATCCACATTTTTTGGCAGGTAACGCAGTTCGTTAAAAAACTGTACAACTTCGTAAATTACCACAAGAAATACCAGTGAACCCGCAATAGAAAGTAAAAAATTTTTAAGTATATAGCTATCGAAAGGAGTCCACTTTAACTTTTTTAAAAAGTTTTTGATTTTCCCAACCAGTTCATCCATTTTTTTACTCTCTAATTTTTAGTATAAATAGAATCATCCCAGCTAAAAAATATACAAGAGTTGGTACCCACTCAAAGAAAACAGGTAATATTCCCTTCATTATGAGATTTTCACTGCCGACCTTCATAGCAAAAAAAACTAAAGTAAGAATAAGACTTATGCCCAGCCCTTCATTTCTTCCGGTTTTGGGAAGAAACATTCCGAAAGAAAGAGCCAGTATCACGAAGCTAAGGGAAGCTAAAGGAAGAGCAAATTTTTCATAAAGTTTCATAAGTTGATAACGTGGAAGTCCATTTCTATAGTTTTCTATACTTTTCTCTATCATAATTAGTTCCTTTTTTAAATTTCCAATTTTACCCTCAAATTCTTTCAGTTTTTTTTCTATCTCTTCCTTGGATAATCCTTTGGTTTCAACATTTAACTGCTTCTTTAAGTTTTCTATTTCTTTGACAACCCTTTGCCTGTCACTTAAAAAACTTTCAATCTTTTCAATATTAACTTGTGATCTGCTTTTTATTTCTTTACTTAATTCCTTTATGCTCATCATATCAGGTCCTTTTGAATAATATTCACTATCCAGAGTGACATATGCATGTAAGGTTAGATGCTTAAAAGATGCGACAAAAAATTTTTCCTCCTCTTTTGAATTTGGCTCGGTTGGATTCTTTGTCTTTGTAACTTCAGAAATGGATCCATTCATAAATTTTAAAATATAGTGTTCAGGATTTTCAGGATCTAAAAAAATTCTTCCCATCTGGGCCTGGATTGTTTTTCTCCCCTTCAGATCCACTACGGAAATATTGTGTAAAACTTCTATATTACCATCATAACTCAATCTTTCGAAACTTATCTTATAATCCCCTAATTCAAGAAATGATTTCTCCTTTAATTCTACCGCTGGTTTTTGTGCTATTATTTTAGCATTTAATTTCACATAGATTTCATTTGCCCTGATTACTATTTTCTCATTAAAGAAAAAAGAAAATATTGTAATAAAAATCCCGAAGGCAATTCCGGGTAGCATAATTTTAATTGTAGAAATTCCACAGGATTTCATTGCTATAATTTCACTGTCTGCCGACAATCTTCCCATCGTTATCAATACTGATGGCAGGATTGAAAAGGGCATAGTGTAAGTCAGAATGAAAGGAATCAAATTCATAAGGAGTAAAAAAACCTGATTCAAGGGGACATTGTAAACCGTATAGAGCCTTATCAAATAAAACAACTGATTTAATAACATTAAAAAAGTAAAAATCAAAAGCCCAAAAACATAATTTGGAATTAATTCTTCATAAAAGTAAAAGTCCAGCTTCGAAAAAAACATTCTCTTTAATTTTTTTAATATTAACGTGGTATCCATCATAAGCCTCAAGCAATATAACTAAAAAGCGAAGTAAAAATATACACTAACATTGAAAACACAAGAAGAAATAAAAACAAAAATGGAATAATAAAAAACAAAAACCCTGTTTCTTTTGTTTGTTTTGTCAAAACCACAAAAGCCTTAACCTTGAGCAGTAAATTTAAAATCGAGAAAATAGGAAGTAAAAAATTTAAAACATAATTCACCTGCGACCTGAGAATGAAATAAAAGAATATAGTTAGAGGTAAAAGGATAATATAAATGTAATCACCTAAAAAGTAAAGTATTGTTAGTTCATCAAACTCAACTTTCATCTTAAAAAAATGAAGGATTGAAAAGGCAATGAAAATGTAAGCTATGTTGCATAAAAAATAGATAAAAAGCAAAAGAAGTAGAGATGGTATGCCCCCAACTATTATTCCTCCCAAAAAAGATCTTGAAATGAGAAGTGCTGAAAGTCCAAGAAGATATATCAAAATGGTGTTATACAGAAGTTTTCTCTTACGAAAACCCGTTATGCACAGTTGATAAACCTCATCCATCAATCTAAAAGGGTGAAAATAAGAAAAAACTATCTTCCCCAGATATTCTAAAAAATTCATAAAACGATCCTTACAGAGAGAATAAGTATAAAACTGGAGAATCTAACTCCATTCTCTCAAATATATTTATAGTTTTGTTTTTCTTTAAAATTGAAAATAATCCCTGAAGGATATTCCTTTCGAAGTCAAGATCTATAATATTTGGCTTACCAGAAATCTTTGCCATAGTTTTTGCTACCTCAATAGCCTTTTCAAAATCCCCAATTTCATCAATAAGCTTAGCTTCAAGTGCCTGTTTGCCGGTAAAAATTCTACCATCTGCTATTTCTTTGAGTTTTTCTCTATCTATTTTTCTTGAATTTGCCACCGCATCAAAGAATTGCTGGTAAGCATCCATTACAAGGGCAGTTAGCAATTTTTGTTCTTCCTCAGTCATCTTTCTGTATGGAGAAAGAATGTCTTTTATCTTTCCGCTTTTTATTACATTATATGAAATACCAATTTTTTTAAATAAATCTGAAACTTCTATCCCATAAATTATCACGCCGATGCTTCCCGTTAAAGTCCCAGGATTTGCAACTATATAATCCGCTGCACAGGCAATATAGTATGCACCTGAAGCAGCTATATCACCCATTGAAACCACTACAACCTTACCCTTTTGTTTCAGTCTGAGAATTTCATTATAAATTTCCTGAGTAGCCCCGATTGTTCCCCCAGGAGAGTTTATTCTCAATATTACGGCTTTCACACCTTTCTGGTCTTCTATGGACTTAAGTTTTTCAAGCCAGTAAACAGCGCCAGACTTAATAAGACCAAAATAGGAAGTGTCATCAACATAACTGATAGTAGAAAAAATATTTAAAACTGCAATGGTGTTGTCAGGATAAAAAGGAATTTTTGCTGGTTTGAATATACTTTCAAACTTTGTTTTAGCCTCGGCCTTTTTTTCCTTTTTTAGATCCTTGAGTATAATGACACTGAGAATAATTGAAATTACAAAAAGTATTAATATTGCCCCTCCTAAAAACTTTTCACCTTTCATATTCCTGTCTCCGTTTATTTTTTAAAAAGAACTTCCTTTGTATTTCTGTTGTAAGTAATTATAAGTTTTTCAAACTCATTCACATAATTTGAACCCGGGGGAAAAAGCTTAAACTTATAATTTTCTATGTACTTTGAAAACTCAGCTTCTATATCATTAATTTCTTCACCTAAAATCAACTTCCATTTTTCAGTAGCCGAGTAATTCTGTGCAAGATCTATAACTTTTTTCTTACCAAACTTTTTTATTAAATATCTTGTAAACTCTAAAACCTCGGGAATAACCACCATCCTGTAAAAAATGGATTCTATCTCACTTGATTTAAAATATCTGTTTGGTCTTGAAAAAAATTCCTGCATAGATGTATAAAGATTTTCCCTCAATAAAAACTTAACACTGTATTTGAAAGCCTCAACTTTTGCCAAACCCCCTTTATCAATACCTGCAAGAAAGTTATCAATCTCATATAATCTGAAAATATTATTCTTTTCCTTTTTTAAAATCTCAAGTTTATCGTGATATTTATTTAAAAATATAAACCATTCATTTTCAATAATTCCTGTTTTCAATAGAATGTTCTTCCAATTATAATATAAATTATCTCCAATTTCAAAAAAAAGCTGGTATGGATTGTTATAGTTGATTTTTTTTGCAACTAAAACAGATTCAAGTTTTATATTCCCCTTAAAATGTCTCAATATAAAAGCAATTAAAGTTTTTATTTCATTTCTATTGTTCTCAATTGAGTAAACATAAAATAAAGGACTATTTTCAACATAAACTTCAAAAACACCTTCTTTTTCTAATATTTTATATTCAATAGACCATAGATTACAGGAAAAATAAAAAATCAAACATAAAAAGTATAAAAAAATGAGCCTGAAAAATTTCACATTACCTTCCTGAAACAATACTTATAAAGTACTCAAGGCTTCGCTGAATTCAAATTTATCATTGTACCTGTCCCTTATTCTTAAAAACAGATCAATGTACTTAAAGAGAACATCCACAAGTTCAGGATCAAAATGTTTGCCTTTTTCATTTTCAATATATTCAAGTACCTGTTCAACAGGCCATGCCTTTTTATAAACTCTATCACACGAAAGAGAATCAAAAACATCCGCAATAGCAACAATTTTGCCATAAATATGAATTTCATTCCCCTTTAATCCTTTAGGATAACCTGTGCCATCATAATGTTCATGATGTTGCAATGCAATCAAAGCCGCAGAAGTAAAGAGTTCATGTGAACTTTTCATAAGCATCTCATAACCAATCGTAGTATGTGTTTTTATAATTTCAAACTCTTCCTCTGTCAGTTTTGAGGGCTTGTTAAGTATATTATCAGGTATGGCAAGCTTTCCAATATCGTGCATTGGAGATGCAAGGGAAATTAATCTGATATCTTTTTCAGACAGTCCTAAGTTTTCTGCAATCATTCGAGAATACTGGGAAACTCTGATAATATGATTCCCAGTCTCATGTGACCTTGCCTCCGCAATTTCACAGAGCTTAAATATTACCTCTTTTTGAGTTGCTTCAAGCTCTTTACTCAGATAAGTTAGCTCTTCGTTTGACTTTTTTATATATATCTTGTCAAGTTCAAGCTGTCTTGTATATACTTTAAGATCTCTGTGGATGTTGTAAATTCTTCTTCTTAATATGTCCAGCAAGAGCAAAATAAATATTAAAAGCCCCCAGTAAGCGGAAAAACCCATTCGTGGCAGGATATTCAAATCTTCTAAAGAATCCTTTATACTGAATAGCATCAGTATTAACATACCAGAAAAAAGTTCTATTGCCTCTTTATTCTTCTTCAAAATCATAAGATACAATGTATCAATTACACCAAGGATCAGGTTTCCCATAAGCAACATTGTAAAAGCATCGAGTATTTTCAGTAAAATATTTGAATCCACAAGACTGAAAAGGAAAATAGAAATTGCAAAAACAGAATCTACTATTACAACCCAGAATATAACTCTTGTAAAAGGATTATTTTTTTCCTTTTCATTGAGCAGGTAAACATAATATGCAATTGGAGACAACAAAAGGTATAAAGAAAGTAATTCTAAATATCCCCATAGAATAGCATTGTTTGTAAACAAAAAGTACCTTAGATCTGTTCTGCAAAAAGTAGTAATGCCCAGTAAAATGCTGAAGATTCCGCAGGAGAGAAAAGAAAAAAACTGGGTCTCTGTAGAAAATGCTAAAAATATTGCAGCAACTCCAATTAGTATAAAAAGTACTGAAGTTACAACCTTATCAATATCTTTTGATAGAGCTAACCTGAAAATGTCAGATTTTTCACCTAAATATACATTATAACTGAACCCAATATTCTGAAATGAAGAAAAGACTTTGATGTATAAATACTTATGAGAAACATCTTCTGGCAGATCTACGAAATGTCTTCCAAAGGCTGAAAGATTTTTTTCCTTGCTACCGAAACTGTATATAAAATTTGTCTCAAGAAAAATTTCTACATACTGATCAAAATGAAAAGTATTTAAGGTTAAATCCTTTGCTTTTATATCTGGTATCCTTGTTCTAAAACAAAGGGTGATATTAGTTTTTGAAATGTGTTCAAAGTATGTTTTTTCGGTGGGTTGCCAGTTTGCTTTATCAAATTCTTCAGGTTTTAAATCTCCCTTATGCATCTCCCAGTTCTTAAGCACAATAATTTCACAAAAAACATTCCTGGCAAAAAAAAGAGAAAAAAGAAAAATTAAAAGAAATTTAAACTTCATTTCCCTTACTCAACAACTATCTTTTCAAAATCAATAAGATTTAAAAATAATTCATCAATAACATACAGAAGCGCCACCCTGTTATTTTTAATCTTTTCATCTTTTTCCATCACAAGCACTTCATCAAAAAATCTGTCAACAACAGGTCTAAAACCTGCAAGTATTTTCGCAGCCTGCTGATAATTCTGTGACTTAACACAGGCCAGAAATTTTTCTCTGTTTTGTTTGTATAGATTATACAACTCTTTTTCGGCATTTTCAATTAACAAACTTTCATTAAACTCAACTTTTTTTTCATTTTTTATTATATTCTTTACCCTCTTAAATGCAATTGCAAGGTTTTTAAAATCTTCTGTCTGCCTTATAGAATGAATGGCCTCTATTCTCAGGTAAGCATCATAAATATTTGAAACCTCTGTTGTAATACCTGCCTCTATCTCATCATATTCAAAGCAATATTCTTTAAGTACAGTTTTAGTTCTTGTAGTAATAAAGCTTTTTACTTTTTCCTCAAATTCTTCTTTTTTAACGGATAAATAATTCTTATATTCCTCGAAGATCTCATTTAAAAACCCATATATATCAAGATTCAATTTTTTCTCAATAAGTATCCTTATGATTCCAAGAGTCTGTCTCCTTAAAGCAAATGGATCCTTTGAACCACTTACGAAATTTCCAACAGAGTACAGAGCAAAAAGATTATCAAATTTATCTGCTAAAGAAACAAGAATACCTTCCTCAAAAGCTGGCAAATCGTCACCACTGAAACGTGGCTGATAATGTTCCTTTATACTTTTTGCAACCCTTTCATTTTCTTTAGACTCCAAAGCATAATAATATCCTATAATTCCCTGGAGTTCAGGAAACTCATATACCATATTTGTTACAAGGTCTGCTTTGCAGAGTAGTGCAACCCTTTTTGCATTTTCAAGAAATTTCTCCATCTTTAAAATCTTTGCAAGTTTTTCAGTCAACCTTACTATCCTTTCAACCTTTTCTTTCATTGTCCCGAGGCCTCTTGCAAACATTACACCTTCAAGCTTTGGAACATACTCTTCGAGTTTTACCTTTCTGTCCTCATCATAGAAAAACCTTCCATCAGAAAACCTTGCTCTGATAACCCTTTCATTACCCCTAACAATGTCGGGATTCTCAAAAGTATTTAACACGATCAGAAATTTATTCAGAAGTGTTCCATTTTCCTTTTCAAGAGGTACAAATTTCTGGTGATCCACCATTTCGGAGATAAGAACTTCCTTGGGCAAAGTCAAAAATTCTTTTTCAAAAGTTCCAACAGCAATTACAGGAAACTCTACTAAATTTACAAGTTCATCAAGTAACTTATCCCCCATTATCGGTCTTGCGTTTAAATCCCTTGCTTTTTTGTCAACTTCATCTTTTATTATTTTTTTTCTTTCTTCAGGATCAGGTATTACATAATTTTCCTTTAAAGCTTTTTCATACTCTGTAGCATCTTTTAGAGATATAACTGAAGTTGATAAAAATCTGTGACCATAAGTAATATTTCTTGATGGTAACCCATCTAAAGAAAACAGAATTTCTTCGCCATCGTATAGAACGGTAACCCATCTTATTGGCCTTACAAAAGATATTGAATAGTTTCCCCATCTCATTGATTTAGGAAAACTGATAGAAAAAATCACATCTCGTGCGAAAGAAGGGAAAATCTCTTTTACTGGCTTACCCCCCTCTTTAAGATATAAGTAAGTATAATTGTTCTGAATTTTTACTTCTTCAATTTTAGCCCTGCAGGCAGTTAAAAATCCTATTAAAGCCTTTGTGGGATTGCCATTTTCATCAAAACCCGCTTTGACTGACGGTCCTTTTTTCTCAATTATTTTTTCTTTTGTTTTCTCACTTAAATTTGTTATGAATAATGCAAGACGTCTTGGAGTTGAAAAAACCCTGACATCCTTATACACAAAACCATATTCATCAAGTTTTTCCTTTGCAATTCTAAAAAATTCAGCTGTTGTAAAAGTTAGTATCCCATGAGGAATTTCTTCTACACCAATTTCAAAAATTAAATTCTTTTCCATATTATGACCCCAGTTTTCTGTAAAATTTTTTCCTTTTTAATCTAACAAATCAAATGCTAATGTAAAATTATAAACTTAACTTAAAAAAAATTCCATTATTTTAATTCATCCCCGGAACTGAAGTTGAAATTTTTTATCTGATGTTAATCTTATTAATAGCAAAAATAAATTTTAGCTTAAGTAATATTATTTTTCATACGGTCAATCTATACGATGGAATGACAATGGGGGTTGGAAGTAGGTATAGCTTTGAGAAACTTACCATAGAAAAAGCCGCTGGTCTACGTGGGATAGTATTATAGCTGGCTTTGTGGCAAGTTTGAAATACTTAAGCAGTCTAAAGTTAGCTAATGCAAAAGCAAAAAAAGAGCAATCAGTGGGTGCCCAGCAAATTAATGAAAAAAGGTTAGAAATGTATTGTTTATTTAAGCAGTTCTTACTATCTCACCTCACAAAACACACAAACCCTTTCAAATATTCAGACTCAGGATATGAAAACCTTACCGGGTGATCTTCACTCTGAAAGAGATTTTCTACAATATAAACATCCCTTCCCGCATCAAGAGCAGCCCACGCAATGGCCTTCTTTAAATCATCCCTGGAAACATTACCAGAACATGAGAATGTAAAAAGTATTCCATAAGGGTTTAAAAGCTTAAGAGCCTGCATATTCAAATCCTTGTAGCCCCTTAGCGCCCTTTCTTTATCTGTTTCTTTTTTTGAAAGTTTTGGCGGATCAAGAATGATTAAATCAAATTTTTTAGATTTTTCTTTCAATTCCCTTAAGATATCAAATGCGTTCCCCTTTATAATTTCAGGGGATTTAAGATTATTAACCTTAAAATTTTCCTCTAAAATATTTAATGCAACCCTTGATGCATCCACACAAACAATTTCTTTTGCCATTGATTTGGCTGCATTAAGGCTAAATCCCCCGGTATAACAAAAAACATCAAGAATACTCTTCTTGGAAGCATATTTTCTAATTCTCTTTCTATTATTTCTCTGGTCTATAAAAAAACCGGTCTTCTGCCCTGTTTTTAAGTTTACAACAAATTTTATTTCATTCTCTATTATCTCAAAATTTTCAGGAATGCTTCCATAAATAGTTTTTTCCTCAAGGTGGATATTCTCCTTTTTTGATATCTCTTCATCCACTTTTAAGTAAATTCCCTGTGGTTTTAATTTATCTAAAATAATTTCTAACAGAATATCTAAAGTTTTTTCAATTCCCTTACACAGTATTTGTAAAACAAGATAATCCCCATACTTATCGAGTATCAGCCCTGGAATAGAATCAGCCTCTCCAAAAATAAGCCTGTATGAGTTTGTAAATTTTTCAATATCTAAAAACTTTCTATATGCCACTGCACTATCAATTTTTTCATAAAACCAATCCTTATTAATCTTTTTATCTCTATTCCACTCACAGAGTCTTACAGTGATTCTGGAATGAGGGTTAAAAAATCCATACCCGATAAAACTATCCTTGCTATCATAAACTTCAACAATGTCACCTGCTTCAATTTCTTTCATTTTCTGGTTTAAATTCTCTATAGCGTTAGAATAAATCCAGGGATGTCTCTTTTTGGAAATTTTGTCTCTGTCCCTCTTAAGCTTCAACTTTTGCATAAAAATATCCTTTAAAACTCTTTTTGTAAGGAAAATTAATTACTTATAAAGCAGTTTCAGCTTTAATAACCTGAAAATATTATTTATTATAGCTTAAAATCCTTTACTTGCAAATAAATCTGATTGTAAAACCATTACCACTGCTTATGCTAAGAAGTTAAAGCTTACAAAATTAATGCCAGGGTTGTTGCTGATAGGCCAGCAACAAATTGCTACGCTAAAGCCATCTCCGCTTGAATATAAAAGAATAACCCTGGTGGAGTTTGCTTGCTACACAGGCTATTTTCACACTATATCTTTCTTTTGATAGCCATTACGATAGAAGCAAGCAAATATACTGCCCCGGAAAAAACTACAATAACAGAGCCGGATGGCAAATCAAGTTCCCAGCTTATCCACAGCCCCGCAATAGAAAAAAATGCGGAAAGCAAAGTAGCAAGAAACATCATTTTCGAAAGGCTTTTAGAAAAATATGAGGCAATTCCGGCTGGAAGGGCAAACATAGCTATAACCATTATAATTCCCACAAAGGTCTGAAGAATAACTACAGCCAGCGCCGTAACAACAAGCAGAATGACAAAAATCAAATCTGTATTGATCCCCCTTGTTTTTGCAAAATCTTCATCAAAAATCAAGGCTTCTATCTGGGGATAAAATCTTACAATGAGCATAACAACAACAATATCAAGCAATGCAAGTAGCATTAGATTAACATCCGAAACAAGAAGAATATTTCCAAAAAGATAACTCATAGGGTCAGCGTACTGTGGAGTTTTTGCCATAAAAAGTATACCAAGTCCCATCCCGACAGCCCAGAGAGCATTGATAACTGTATCTTCCTTCTGTTTAGCTTTTAGAGAAACAAAAGCGATAATAATTGCTGTAAAAATACCAAATAAAGCCGCACCCAGTACAGGTGAAAAGTTTTTTAGTATGTTGTTTGCTGAAAGAAAAAGAGCTATACCCACTCCACCAAGAACTGAATGAGAAATAGACCCGGCAAGAGAAGTAATTTTCTTCACCGAAACTATCGAACCAATAATACCAAACAGAATGCTTGAAAGAATTGAAGCCAGTAATGCATTTCTTACAAAACCAACCTCGCCACTATAAATGCTACTCCAGAAATCCATTCCTTACTCCTTCAGACAGTTACAATCATCTGGAAGGCTTGTGTTGTGTAAAACTCTCATTACTTTTACACCATAAAGTTCATGTTCCATTGATCTATCACGTTCAAGGGCATGCCTTACTACATTGTGATCTTTTTCCTTGCTTCTTCCTATACAGAGCAAAACATCTGTAAGTTCTGAGACAAATTCTGTGTCATGTGTTACAATCATTATTGTGGTATTTTTCTTCAAATTTTCTAAAACTGAAAAAAGCTTTCTCTCACTTTCAATATCCATATTTGCTGTGGGTTCATCAAGTACCAGAAGAGAAGGATTTGAAACTAATGCTCTTGCCACAAGTACTCTTCTTTTCTGTCCGCCTGATAAGTCAGAATATTTGCTATTTTTTAAATCAGCAATATCCAGCAATTCCATTACTCTCTGAATGTCCTTCACGCTGTTTTTTACATTAAGCCTTGAAAAACCATTTATTAAACCAGACTTTACAACATCAATTACAGTGATTGGAATATCTGTATTTGTGTCCAGAAGCTGTGGGACATATCCTGCATTAACCTTTGATGGTTCTCTTTCAAAAACAGTAATTCTTCCCGACTGGGGCTTCAAAAAACCTAAAATTAGCTTTAAAAGAGTGGTCTTCCCGCTTCCATTAGGACCAACAAGCGTAACAAATTCTTTCTCATGTATATGAAAAGAAACATCCTTTAAAACTGGTATTTTTTCATAAGAAAAAGAAACATTTTCAAATCTTATTGCTACCTTATGCTCGGGTTTCATAAAAACCCTCTTATTCTAACGCTTTTGCAAGTTCATTCCCCATATACTCAATGTTGCTAAGCCAGTTTTCTGCCAGAGGATCAATCTGAACAACCTTTCCACCAATTGCCTGTGCAATCTTTTCCGCTGCAACTTTTGAAAACTGCTTTTGCACAAAGATTACCCTGACATTTTCTTTTTTTGCCTCATTTATAACCCTCACAATATCTTTCTGAGAGGGTTCTTTACCATTTACTTCAACAGCTTTCTGCTTAATTCCAAATACATCAAAGAAATATCCAAAAGCAGGATGATATACAAAAACTACTTTTCCTCTGTATGGCAAAAGTTTTTTGCCAAGTTTTTTAAATACACTATCAATTTCAGAAATGTAATCATTATAATTCCTTTCAAAATGCGTTTTTTCTTCAGGTAAAACACTTACCAGACCATCAAGAATGTTCTTTAGCTGGACTTTTACACTCTCATAGCCAAGCCATATATGAGGGTCAAGAGTTTTACCTTTATGTTCTTCTTCATCCTCATCGCTGTGTTCTTCAAGAGTTCTGTATTTTACACCCCTGGTCGTATCAAAGATTATAATGTCTGAAGAAATGTTTTTTACCTTATCAAGCAGGGCCCTTTCAAACTCAACACCAGTGGTAAACCATATCCTGGCCTTTGAAATTTCAACTATCTTCTTTGGAGAAGGTTCATAGCTGTGAGGAGAAGCACCCCCGCCAAGCAAAACACTTACTTCTACCTTATCCTTTGCAATTCTTTTGACAAATTCTTTCTGTGGTGGAATACTTACAAGAACAAGGGGCTTAGAAAATAAAGTGTTAATGGATAAAAAAATAAAAAGATGTAACAAATTATTAAAAAAATACTTCATACTCCCCCCTTATTTAACAAGATAATGAAACTTTTCTTTTTCGTCAAGAAATAAGATTTTCTCTTTCTCTTACTCCCACCATTATTATAAGGCAATTAACAAGTGCCATAAGCCCACCAAATATAAAGGGGAGTGGCTTATAGATAGAATACATTATTCCAGCAATTATACTTGCCGGAAGAAGAGTAACCCCCACAATCATCTGGTAAAAACCAAGTGCTGTTGCAACAGAATCTTTTGGAGAAAGGTCTGAAATAAAGGCCTTTTCAGTTCCCTCTGTCATTGCATAGTAGATCCCGTAAAGAATCCAGGCAGGCCAGAGCAACCACTTATGAGCCCGGGGAATAAATCCAAACGAAAGATAAACAACTCCATAAAGGAAGTAACCCGCTACAAGTAATTTTTTTCTACCTATCTTATCAGAGAGAGAACCAAAATATGTTGCAGTAATAGTTGTGGTTAGATTGAATACAAGATACATTATTATAACATCGGAAACCAAATAGCCTATATCTGTGCTTCTCAAAAATAAAAACTGATTGGAAGAGTTACCAAGAGTGAAAATAAACTGGGCAATAAAAAATAACTGTAGCGACCTGTTATATTTTTTCAAATTCAATGTTGGAAATGAAGATTTTGAATCAGATTTTTGCGTTTCAGTGGTAAAAAACAAAAATATAACTGCAATAAATGCTGGAACTATTGAAATAGCAAATACAGGAAAGAATGCACCAGGAGATGCATACCTATCTATATCCTTAAAAACATACTTTACAAGCAATACACTTATAAGTGTTCCAAGGAAAGCCCCTGCAAAATCCATTCCTCTCTGAAATCCAAAAGCCTTTCCCCTTAATTCTTTTGGCACAGACTCAGAGATTAATGCATCTCTTGGTGATGTTCTTATTCCCTTTCCAACCCTGTCAAGTATCCGTCCAGAAAGAATGCTTACCCAGTGAGGAATAAAAAACAAAGCCTTGCTGAAAGCAGAAAATGCATATCCCACTATTGCAAGTAGCTTTCTTTTTCTTATCTTATCAGATATATAACCCGAAAAAAGTTTTAAAATGCTTGCAGTTGACTCGGCAACACCTTCTATGATTCCAAGAATTGGGCCTACAAGGGCTGCCTGTGTCTTTAATATTGTACTGACAAAAGCCTGTATAAGAGGATAGATCATCTCTGTTGATACATCTGTAAAAAACGAAGTCAGACCAGTAAGAATAACATTTCTGTGTAAAGATTTTTCTTTTGATTCCATCTTTTCCCCCTCAATGTAAATTTTCAACCTTTCCTGAACATAAAGAAATCCGAAAATTTGACAAAAGCATCTTTTATACTGAAATTTTCTGGCAACAGATCTTTACCCCCTTTAAATAAAAAATTACACCTTAAAATTCTCAACAGTCCAAGGAAAATCCCCCTGACCACACCAAAATGTAATATTGCTTCTTTTGTGTACTCCGAACAGGTAGGAATATAGATACAGGCTTGCGGTAAAAGAGGGGAGATGAATTTTTTATACAACCCTAACATTGTCACTAAGAATCTTTTTGGAACTTCTTTGATTTTAACCATTCAAATATACCTTTCAGTTCTTCAAGTTCAATAGTTTCATTCTGTGGTTTTTTTATCAGGCAAAATATCATATCATATTCAGGCAAATCACTTAAATTCTGAATAAAAAGATTTCTTATTCTCCTTTTCCTTCTGTTTCTGAATACTGCCCCACCGAACCTGACAGGTATAGAAAAACCCAGCCGAGGCAAAGAAGAAGGCAAAAAAATCAAAAGGTAACAACCAAAATTAACCCTTTTCCCTTCTTTGTAGAGCCTTTCAAAATCCGCTTTCTTTGAAATTCTATGTTTAATTGAAAATGATAAATCTCTTTTCATCAGAAACGGTAAGTTTTTTTCTACCCTTTGCTCTTCTTCTGGCAAGAATTTTTCTACCATCTTTTGTTTTCATTCTTGCTCTAAAACCATGAGTTCTTAATCTTTTTATTCTACTTGGCTGGTAAGTTCTTTTCATTAAAATCTCCCGGGTTAAAAATAAAAAAATGCCGAGACGTGGAATCGAACCACGGACACAAGGATTTTCAGTCCTCTGCTCTACCAACTGAGCTATCTCGGCACATCAAACTGTATATATTTTAACATAGAGTAAAAAATATGTCAAAAAAATTTTAATTATAAAATTTCATTGAAACTTCCATAAACAATTTTGAAAAGATTATTTAATTTGAAAATAATCTCGATTTAAACTATACTTTTAATCCTGTCTGAATCTAAAGGTGAGGCATAAAAATGGATAACGAGCAGGCAAAAAACAATCAATTGCAATTTATTTCCACTGAAAATCTAACCCCGATGATCAAACAGTATAAGGAGATAAAATCCCATCATATTGACAAGATTCTTTTCTTCAGGGTTGGCGATTTCTATGAGATGTTTTTTGATGATGCAAAGGAAGCAGCTGATATTCTTAAAATTGCCTTAACTTCAAGAAATGATGTACCTATGGCTGGAGTACCTTATCATGCTGCCACTCATTATATAAAAAAATTGCTTCAGGCAGGTAAGAAAGTTGCGATTTGCGAACAACTTGAAGACCCAGCAAAAGCGAAGGGAATCGTAAAAAGAAGCATTGTAAATATTATTACTCCAGGTACAATAGTGGAAGATAGCTTTATATTATCTAACCAGAATAACTTTTTTGCTTCTATTTATTATGGTGAAAAAGAGACTTCTTTGACTTTCAGTGATGTATCAACAGGAGAAGTTTATATTTCATTGCACGATACTTTTTCAAAAGATTTTTCAAGAAATATTCTTGAAGATTTAAATAGATTTTTCCCTTCTGAAATTATATCCAATGAGTCAATGAGAAAAAACACAAAGCTGTTGAAAGAAGCAGAAAAAGAGGGTTTTAAAATAGAGTTTTATCCCGACTCCTATTTTCAAAAGCCTTTATACAGTAATTTTGACCTCACATGCCTTAATTTAAAGAACAATACAATAATTTCATCTTTAAATGGCTTTGCAAATTACCTTTTTGAAACCCAGGGCATAGGTGATAATGAATTTGGCAAAAAATTACAGAATCTCTTTTCAAAAGTAGAAATTTTAAAAAAAGAAAAGTACCTTGAAATGGATGATTTTACAATCCGTAACCTTGAACTGGTAAGAAATATGCGTGATGGTTCAAAAAAATACACACTTCTTGAAGTACTTGATGAAACAGTCACTTCGATGGGGGCAAGACTTCTAAGGAACTGGATACTTCTGCCAGCTTATGACATAAATCAAATAAACAAAAGATTAAATTATGTAGAGGCTTTCTACGACGATTTTATTTTACTTACAAAAATAAGGGATGAGTTAAAAAAAATAAGTGATATTGAAAGAATTGTTTCAAGACTGATTCTAAAGAGGGTGATTCCCAGGGACTTAAAATTTCTTTCGCGCTCTCTTATAGTTTTTGAAAATTTAAAAAATCTTATTGACAGTAATGAAGAATTGAGCGAGCTTACAAATGAAATTTCTCCGCTTACTGAAGTTATAGAAACAATAGAAAATGCAATAACTGAGGATCCACCTTCCACCTTCAACGGTGAAGTAATAAAATATGGGTTTAACCCGGAACTTGATGAATTAAGGACAATTCTTAATGATAGCAAGGACTTTATCATCAGGTTGCAGGAAAAGGAAAAAGAAAGAACAGGTATTCAATCCTTAAAAATAAAATACAATCAGATACTTGGATATTTTATAGAAATTCCAAAAACCCACATTGATAAAATTCCATCTCACTATATTCGCAAACAGAGTCTTGTTTCGGCTGAAAGATTTACACTCCCGGAACTCACAGAATACGAAATGAAAATTTCCAACGCCAGTATGAAAATCTCAAAACTCGAAGAAGAAATATTCGATAAGATCGTTGAAAAATGTGCAAGTTATTCAAAGGAAATACAGAAAATTTCACATATTATCGCTCGCCTGGATGTCTTTTCCACCTTTGCAAAAGTAGCCCTCGAAAATAGATATGTAAGGCCTGTTGTTACAGATGATTTTGACCTTGAAATAATTGGGGGAAGACACCCTGTAGTTGAAAAACATATAGGTAAAGGTGCTTTCGTTTCTAATGACACCATTATGAATAAGGAAGAAAAAAGAATACTTATAATCACAGGTCCAAATATGGCAGGTAAATCAACTTATTTAAGGCAGACGGCACTGATAACAATTATGGCACATATTGGCAGTTTTGTTCCAGCAGAGAGGGCAAAAATCAGTTTAGTTGACAAAATTTTTACAAGAATAGGAGCAAGTGACAATCTTTCAGGTGGAGAGTCCACATTTCTGATTGAAATGAAGGAAGCAGCGAGAATTCTCAGTAGTTCTACGCCAGCCAGTTTGATAATAATGGATGAATTAGGCAGGGGGACTTCGACTTATGATGGGCTTTCAATTGCCTGGGCTGTGGTTGAATATTTACACGAACATCCCGAAAGATGTGGAAAAACACTCTTTGCAACCCATTATCACGAGCTTACAAGTCTTGCTGACAGGAAAGGGATTCAAAACTTAAACATTACTGTAAGAGAATATAATGATGAGCTGATTTTCTTAAGGAAGGTTGTGGAAGGTCCTTCTGATAGAAGCTATGGAATATTTGTAGCAAAGCTTGCCGGCATTCCTAAAGAGATTATAGAAAGGGCTAAAGTAATTCTTGAAACACTTGAGAAAGAAGGAAATATTGTGCAAAATCTAATTGAATCAATTTTCGACACAAAATTCAGGAAGGAAAAAAAGGTCAAAAAGAAAGATGTTTCTTTAGAACTTTTCCCTGAATTTCCCCACCAGGCTGTAATTGATAAGATAAGAAATCTTGATATAAACAGAATGACACCGCTTGAGGCATTGAATTTCCTGCAGGAGATCAAAAAAGAGCTGGAAATGAGTTAAAATTAAATTTTTAAAGAAAGTAAATAAGAATGAAAAAAAAGTGTTTTATAAGGTTTTACGGTGAGCTTAAAAATCTAATTTCTGGAAAACAAAATAAGCATGAACTTAAGTTTGAATTTGAGATAAAAACTACAATAAAAGATGCAGTGGAATCTTTCGGTATACCCCACACTGAGGTCAGTTTAATTTTACTTAATGGCGAAAGTGCTGGATGGAATAAAATTATTGATGATAATGACAGGCTTTCGGTTTTTCCTTTCTTCTGCCAGCTTGACATAAAAAAGGCAAGTAAAGTATTCTGGCAACCAGAGAAGTTAAAATTTATTGCAGATGTTCATTTAGGAAGGCTTGCAAAATACTTAAGGATATTAGGTTTCGATTGCCTTTATCAGAACAACTTTTCAGATGAATACATAATAGAAACTTCAATAAAAGAAAAAAGAATAATCCTTACAATGGACAGAGGAATCCTTAAAAATAATAAAGTGAAGTATGGCTTTCTTGTAAAAAGTAAGAAGGTAAAAGAGCAATTAAAAAACGTGATGGATAGATTTGATCTTTATGGAAAAACCAGACCTTTCAGTCTCTGTATTGATTGTAACAGGAAATTAATAAAAATTTCCCGTAGGAAGGCAAGTAAAGTCTTTGCATACCTTGTGGATGAGTATTACAAAGAATTCTACAGATGTCCATCCTGTAATAAGGTGTATTATAAAGGTTCACATTACGAAAGGATGTTCGAAAGACTGAAAGAGTTTTTAAAATAAAAAGTTTGTTTTCCAGAAAGCCAGCGGCTTTCTGGAAAACTCCTTAATTTTCAAATGTTATTATCCGGCTTTAACCTCTATCTTTCTTGGTTTTGCCAGCTCGGATTTTTCAAGTTCAAGTTTTAAGATGCCGTTTTCATAGTTTGCGCTTATCTTATCAGTGTTAACCTTTCTACCAAGGTTGAATTCTCTTTTATAATCGGAAAGAGTAAATTCAGTGGAAATGGGTTCCCATTCTTTATCAATTTCAAAAACCTTTGCAGTAACCGTGAGTTTGTCATCTTCGACGGTTATATCAATTTTGTCTTTATTTACTCCTGGCATATCCATAAGGATTAAATATTTGTCAGGAGTTTCATAAATATCTACAGGTGGAACAATATATTTTACCTCTGCCATACACACCTCCTTTATATAAGATTAACTTACTTTTATATTAATTTTCTTCGGCTTTGCTTCTTCCTTTTTAGGAATGTAAATCATAAGCAGACCATTAATTATTTTTGCCTCTATCTTTTCAATATCCGAATTATCTGGAATTCTGTAGCTTCTCTTGAAATTATAACTCATTCTTTCGTTTCTTAAGAGCTTCATTTCTTTTTCTTCTTTACTCTTCTGAACTTCTCTCTTTACTTCAACTGTCAATAGACCATTGGAAAAATTTACATTCACATCATTTATATCAACTCCCGGTGCAAGGAACTGAAGCATATATCCGTCCTTGCTTTCATAAATATTCGTGTAATCCATACCCTCTTTTTCGTATTCACCCTTTAAAAAACTGTCCCACATTTTATCCATTAAAATTTTCATTCTCTCCATTTCATAAAAAGGATTAAAAAACATACAAACCTCCTTATCTTAAAATTTTTTTACCGAGTGTCCAAAGACACCCGGTAAATAAGATTAAGAAACTTTTACGGCAATCTTTTTCGTCTCAGCACTCTTAGATTTAGGAATATTAACGGTTAAAACACCTTTTTTGTATTCTGCTGTCACTTTATCAGCTTCAATCCCTTCAGGCAGAGTAATTGATCTGCAGAATGAACCATAACTTCTTTCAACCCTGTGATAGTTCTTTTCCTTAACTTCCTTTTCTTCCTCTTTCTTACCACTTATTGTCAAAACATTCCCTTCTAATTCCACATTCAAATCTTTCTCATCGATGCCGGGAATGTCAGCTTTAACAACAATCTGATTGTCCTTTTCGTAGACATCCACCCTTGGTTCAAAGTCGCTTCTTATTAAGTCAGTCATAAAGAAGTCATCTTCAAAGAAACTCTTGATGAAGTCAGCAAAAGTATCTCTAAAGCTTTTTTCCAGCAAGCTGAATCTCGGAGAATCTCTTTTAATTAATTTCATAGCCCACCTCCTTTTACAGAGATTTCATTAAAAATTTTAGCAAAAAATGTGCCAGTTTAAAATAAAATTCAGATTTAAAACTTAAACAATTAAAGGTATTTTTAAAGAGATTAGAAAAGAGATGGAAAAGAAGATTTTAAAATTGCGTGTAAAAATTACACATATTGTGTCAAAAATGCACAAATATTTTACATTACCGTTGTAAATAAGATCAACAAAATTTTACAATTCATCAAGGTTTATGACAAGTTCTTTTAAACTTCTTTTGGGTACATGGTGTGTCATTCCAGCTCGCCAGTATTTGACATCCCCACCTTTCATTTCCTCTATGATTACCTCTTCTTTTGGTTTCCCTATGGCTATAACAAGAATTATTTCAAGATTATCTGGGAAATTGAATTGAGTTTTAAGTTCTTCCCTGTCAATGCTCATAACTATGCATCCACCAAGCCCTTTTTCAACAGCCCCGAGAAGTATGGTTTGTGCTGATATTCCTGCATCAATGTAAAAATCCTGGCTTATATTTCTGTCTCCGAAAACGATAATATATCCGGAGGGTCTTTCTTCAGGCTCAATATCAATTCCACCGGCTTTAAGGTAACCAGCCCACTTAAGTGTCTTAAATATTTTTTCATTTGTTTCTTTTTTGCAGGAAATAAAATACTTCAAAGGTTGAAGATTTCTTGCCGAAGGAGTTAACCTTGCAAGCTCAATAAGTTCTAAAAGCAAATCCTTAGAAACAGGAAAATCATTAAAATATCTCCTATAACTTCTGTTTTTTGCAACTAAATTTTTTAACATACAAATACCCTTTTCTTAATTATAATTTGATTAAGAAAGGGTGTCAAATTAAGGAAAGAAAGTGGTGCTGGCAAGCCAGCACCACCGCTACCGCTAAAGGCCGTCACCGCTTGTGGGGTAAAGGCTACGGCGATTTTTCTGTAGCTTTTTTCACAATCGGGCGGAACTCCACATCCATGTGGTCGGCAGTTCCAATCGCAAACCTAAATTTTATCAGCCCAGCACTGCCTTTTTGATACTTACATTTCTTTAGATTAATTTACATCTTTAATAACTTAATTTTATCCATTTTTTATCCTTAAATGTGCTGGGTTCCCACTGATAAAATTTAGGTTTGCTCATTAGTAAGAGCAACAAGCCGCCCTCAACGGACACATCCTGTGTCCTTAGTAAAGCAGCAAGTAAAAGCTACAGAAAAATCGCCGTAGCTTATGAGAATAGTATACAAGCGGGGACGTTTGGGTGGGGGAGATAATATAAAAAAAAGTTAAAGAAAAAAGAAAAGCTTTATAAACAACAAAGGCAAGTTAAACCAAAAAGCTTTGCCGTTGCGAAGTCTGGTGTAGAAATGCTGGCGAAAACGAGGTATAAGAAAGCCGTTGCGACGCACAACCGTTCCCCACTTTCCTTCTGCAAATCTCAATTATTCTACAGAAACAAATACTTTATTTGTCTCGATATATGTTCTTTCTTTCATAAACATAGAAGTGCTTTTTATTACTTTAGTCTCAAGAGCATAAATCCTCGTTGAAAAATACCTGTTTATAACATTGTCAGGTCTTGGTGTTGGATCCAACCCAACAACATAAGGATCAAGAAAAATAGAAGGAAATTTATTTCCTTTTATCAATATAGGTGAATTATCTTGATTAACTATCTGGTATTTCCAGCAGAATGTTTCATCATAATTTTTTGTCACCCAGTCCCTGTAATAAACTGCTTTGACTAAAACATTTTTTGAAATTCCAACTTTTGAAATAGCGTAATTCTTAGCCTCATCAGGCGTTAATAAAAATGTTTTGTTAGTTTCACTGTAACTTATAAGCCCACCTCTAAATACCTCCCCTGTAATTGCATCAACTGCTTCATGAACTGCAACCGCACCATCAGGCATCTTCCCATAGAAAACATAATAGAATCTATTTAATCCTTCATTGCCAATATTTTCAACAAAAACCACTGGTCCCCAATCTAAATTTGTTAAATATGGATGTTCTTTTAGTACCCATCTATCTGGTAAAGCATATCCGCCTTCTATTATATCTCTAATTATAATCTCTTTAGCCTCATCAACAGATAGTATTTTTACAGCAATTTGATTTGTTTGTTCTGGGTTTAATAAATTAGTTTGAAACTCTAACCTATTTTCAAATGAACAACCTGTTATTAGCATAATTAACATTATTGTGGATAAAAATTTCATCTTAACCTCTTCCTTTAATTAACCTTTCTTTAATAAAATTCTTAGGAATAATGCCAATCTTTTTACCTTCAAAATCATATACCCTGCAGGTAAAATTAAAACCTTTGGGCTTCTCTAAGGTATAAATATCTTTCCCATTTACTAAAATAGTTGGTGAACCTGAAAAATTTATTTTTTTTGCCATTTCAATATCTTTTACTTCTATAATACTTAAAACCTTCTCACTTATATTCAGTTCTTTTAACGCCTCTTTGAGGTTGGAAAGTGTCTTTTCTGCGTTAGGACATCCTTTAAAATACAAAAACTCTATCATACCTCTAACCTCTGCCTTTCGACTCACCTCAACATCCTTCTAATAGTCTCAACTAATTCCTCTATAACCTCCACCTTCCCTTCTTTAATCTGGTCAAACACGCAGGTTTTAATGTGTCCCGCAAGCAATTTTTCCTGCACACCAGCAAGGGCACTTCTGATTCCGGTAATCTGGTTTAGGATATCATCACAGTAAACATCCTCTTCAATCATCCTTTTTATTCCTTTTACCTGTCCTTCAATTTTATTAAGCCTTTTTATTAATTCCTGCTTGAATTCCAGAGAATGATGAGCTTTTCTACAATGTTCCACAAAACCTCCTACATATAGCCTGTATGGGTATATTAAGTTTAATAAATTAAAGTGAAATGGTCAAGTTTTTCAAGGACTAACTTTGTTAGGGGCTAAAAATTTTACTCCTGACAAATACTCCTGACAAAGTACTGTTGCTTGCTGGTAGAAAGTTTGCTGGCTTTTGCAAAAGCCTGCATGCCTTGCTACGGAAAAGAAAGTAGTGCTGACTACCGTCAGCACTACCAGCTACCGCTAAAAGCTGTCCCCGCTTGTGGGGTAAAAGCTACGGCGATTTTTCTGTAGCTTTTTTCACAATCGGGCGGAACTCCACATCCGTGTGGTCGGCAGTTCCAATCGCAAACCTAAATTTTATCAGCCCAGCACTAATTAATAATACCGTTTCTTTAGATTGATTTACATTCTATAACAATTTAATTTTATCCATTTTTTATCCTTAAATGTGCTGGGTTCCC
>Ga0078972_1002749_pt1 | contig 56565 bp, 52 predicted proteins | sample YelNatPaOPGAMG01_FD_67568 | JGI IMG/M metagenome (GOLD analysis project Ga0078972, IMG submission 67568) | Hot spring thermophilic microbial communities from Obsidian Pool, Yellowstone National Park, USA - OP-RAMG-01 (SPADES assembly) (version 2) | ecosystem: Environmental > Aquatic > Thermal... | reverse complement strand
TAAGTATTAAGAAGCAGGTATACCGCTGATTTTTTCGTAAAAAACGGTTGAGGAAAAGTCGGGCAAAGAATTTACAGTTATTAAAAGTAGACGAGGTTTACGCAACACCCCTTAGATAGCATTAAGAAGGGCGTTAAAATTGGGAGTAAGTAAACTAGACAACACTACGAATCACCCGTAATTTTCCTCAAAAATCAGGATATACCTGCTTCTTATTAAAAAAGAAGATGTGGGTAATGGACAGTTTCTAAAGGGAGATTAAGAGGGATTTTCAATTTTTATTATCACCTCCTATAACTGAGGCGTTACATTGATATTGACATTTCACATTATTATATTTTATAATTATATTACAATGTAATACATTGTATAAAGAAGGAGAATAAAAATGAATACAACATTATCTGTTTTCAGGTTACCATTAATTTTATCAAAAAAAATAGAAAAAATTGCAAAAGAAACAGAACGTTCAAAATCATTTATTATTAGAAAGGCTATAGAGTTTTATCTTAATGAATATGAGGATTACCAGATTGCATTAAAAAGACTAAATGATAAAAATGATGATATAATTACTGCTGCTGAAATGAGGAAGCGGTTTGGGAAATAAAATATTTTATAAATCTTCTGTTGAAAAAGATCTTAGAAAAATAGATGTAAATTATAGAAAAAAAATAATGGATATTATTGAAAACACCTTGTCAAAAGGCATTGTTGGTAAAAAATTAAAGGGAGAATACAAAGGACTTTTCAGTTATAGAACAGGAGATTACAGAATATTATATTCAAAAATAAATGATGGCATATTAATTTTACGAATTGCACATAGAAAAGAAGTCTACAAATAAATTTATCATACTTAACAATCATAGATAACTGCCTGTCATATAATATAAATAACATTTATATTTTTTATTTGACTTGTAAATAATAAACTATATAATATTATTATAAAATATCACTGGTGGTGATGATTGAAAAAATTATTTTTTTTGTTTTTTATTTTATTTTCATTAAGTTCTGAATTTGCTATAAGCGACATTACTCCTGTAGTTGACGCCTGTTACAGATCAGATGGCACACTAGCAGTTGATTGCAATGGTCGCGTAGCTGACATCCATTATGAAGATTATTATGCTGGTGTAAAATACGATTGCATATGCGAATGCGGCCAGCAACCGCGAGCAAATAGCTGTGTTCCGGCAACAAGCAGCAGTGCCGGAGCAGGAACAACAGGTAATATCAATTCTTTAGGTAATATCAATTCTTTTAACCCGCAAAATGATATTTCAGGTCAGGCGTTTTTATACAGGGACTGGATGACAGAAATAAATAACTGGCAAACATATAATTCTAAAAAATGGCAGTCATTTGAAGCAAGGGCACTTTCTCAGGGATATGGAAGTTTACTTGATTTTTTAAATACATCTTCTACTGGTATGCCTTATAATGATTTTGTATTTAAATCTACTTTAAGTTATCTGTATAAAAATCTTTATCGTGATGACTCAAAAATACCCAGTGCATCTTTTTACAGTGATAACCCTGATAAAAGACCTGTGCGCGATGATTCAAAAATTCCAAATGCATCTTTTTATCGTGGCTATGACAAAAAATATGTGGAAGAAGGTATAAAAAATGGAAAAATCAAACAAGGTGAATTACCAGAAACCCTTCCTTCATTAAAACCAAATCAGGTATATGTGGATGCAGGCGGTGTCTTCATAGGCGATGGCGCTGTGCCGATGTTATTAAGAACAAGCGATGACGAATATGCAATAATGTCAAAAGAGCAAAGAGATTCATACAGGATAAATTCAATTTTAGACACAGGAAATTCTATTTATTTGGATAATAATCATATAGATACATTAAAACCTGAAAATCCTCCTTTTAAACTTGAAATTGATGAACCAATAAAAGAACTTATTGAAACAGGAACAGAACCAGGTATAGATTATATAAAAGAACAATCACTTGATAAATTGCTTGGCGAAGGAGCAGGTAAAACTATTTTAACTGGTATGTCTCTTTATGATTTAGGCAAAGCAATAAAAAATGGAGAAGTTCTTGATGCTATTTCAGAGGGTGCTGACCTTGCAGTTGGTTTTTTACCAGAAGTCCCTTCTGCAGCAGGCACCTGGGCATTAACAGCTGGCAAAATGTATGGAGTTGTTGTTAAAGCAGCAGGTGCAAAAGTTTTGGACGAATTAAAATCTGCCGGCTTTGATTTAACAGAAGGTGAAAACTCATACACATATATAAATAAAACAATAAATGAAGTAACAAAAGAAAGTGCAAAAGATGCCTGGGCAAAATTAAAAAATGCAATTTTCACTCCAAAGGAATTACAATAAATGAAAAAAAACATAATTTTATTTTTAACTTTCTTATTTTTTACAAATTTTTCTTTTTCAGAAAATAAATTTTACAAAGATGCAATTTTCATATTACCAAAAACCACAAAACTTGCATTTGAATGGCTTTTGCCGCCTGATGAAAATCTGAAAAATAGCAATGCCATATTTGCAATTGATAATAAAAATAAATTATGGATGGGAGTAAATAATAATACTGTTTTTAATGCAGATAATAAAATATTATTTAAAACCGATACCCCATTTAAATCATTAATCTTTACTGATAATGACTTTTTGTTTTTCCAGACAGAAAAATTTTTAAGTTATATTCCTCCAAATGGTTCAAAGGCATCAACAAAACAGGATAAAATCATAACAGTGCCGCTACAGGCATTTGTAAGTTTACCGGGAGATAATTGCAAAATTAAACCAGCAATAAAAAATGGTATTTATTTTATTGTGTATAAAGATAATAAGTCATTTGTTTATTTTTTAGGTGGCAGTGACAGTATTAAAAAAATTGCTGATAAAAGTTCTGCAATATCATACAAACAAATTTTTATATCAGATAAAAATATAAATGCAGTTGCCGGAAATGGTAATAAAACCTATGTCGCAATTGACAATTCTGTATTTGAAATATCACAAGGAAATAATAATGCAAAAAAATATTTCACCCATCCAAAAGAAGAAATTTTAGACCTTGCTTTCAGTGAAAAAGCAGGTGTATTTTATGCAACTAAAAATCATATTGGTTTTACAGGAAAAAACAGCAGTTTTGATTTTGTAAAAACCCAAGATGCAAAAATTTTTACCAAAGGAGATTGTCTTTACATTTTTATCCGTGGTAATACAGGTGTTATAAAAATAAAAAATATAAATGATTTTAAAAATTATAAAATAAAATGATAAAAATAAAAAAAATAACATTTTTCATATTATTTTTAATATTAACCATTGCATCAAATCAATATGCTGTAACTGGATATGATTACTTTAATCCATTTGAATATGACAAAGATAAAATAAAATATTTCAGCCGCAACGAATTTCCCTGGTCAGAAGATGAGCAGATACAGGCAGCACGAGGTTATCTTATTTTAGGCTGTCTTGCTGATTCTATTACTCTTTATAAAAATCAAACTGACTCAAAAAAATGGAATGAATTAGAAATTGAATATGCCTATACTTTAGGATTATCCGGCTTTTACGAAGAAGCACTGCTTTATCTTGACAATTCAAGAAAAAAGAACCCGTCTAATCCCGGCACTTATTTTTATGCTGGTATGATTTATTTATTTGCAGGATTTTCTGACCTGGCAAATGAGATGTTAAAAATAGCACAGGGAGATAATGAATTATATAATAAACTTGCAAAAAAATTTTTAAGTGAAAACAAAGGAATAGGCGCTGTTTCTTTTGCAACTGTGAGCAGTGGTTTAAGTAAAACATATAATTTAAATACTGATACCGGAGTTGTTGTTTTAAATACATACCCGGGACCTTCTAAATTTGTAACAGGTATTAAAAACGGAGATGTCATATTAAGTGCAAATGGTAAAAAAACAGAAACAGTAAAAGATATTTTAAATATTATTAACTCATCTTACGAAGGTGCATCAATTAATCTTGAAATTATAAGAAATGGTAAAAAACAAAATTTAACAGTAAGAGTGCATTCCGGTTTAGGTCCTTATGATTTACCTGAAATCACAAAGATTACAAAAGAACCACAGCAGGCAGATTTACAGTTTCTTGCAAAAGCACTGTCTTTTCTTTCTGATAAAAACTATTTTACATCTGCTTTTATTTACAGGAAATTAATAGAAAAATATCCAGGCTGGGATTTGCTTTATATAGGCAGTGTCCTTTGTCTCGAAAACATCGGAGCATTTAATAATGCAACAAAACTATCACAGAGAGCATTGGAACTTACAAAAGATAAAGAAACAAAATTGCAGATGAAAGAAAAACTATCTGAATTAAAATCAATGAGTGAAAAAAAGAAAAAGAGTTGGAGAGATGAACAGGGAGCAAAAGAAATCAAAGAAGAAGAAAAAAATCAAAAAAATTTCTTTATTAGTTTTGGAGGTGCTCAGATTTCAATAGGTGGTGACTCGGGATTTAAACTTTTATTAAAAGGAAGAGTAGGAATGTTTGTTTTGAAAAATACCGATATATCCGCAGATATTACTGTAGACACATCAAGTGGTTTAATCCTTGATTTAAGTGGAGTTGAAAGGTTTTATTTAATAGATGATATAAGTTTAAATTCAGGTGTTTTTCTTTCTGTAAATACAGCAGGACCTACTTTTAATCTTGGTTTAAGCGGCGGCGCTTCCTATTATCTGGATAAATATACAAGCATTGATTTAACTTTAAATATTATTGGACTTCCTTCTCAGGATATAAATTTTTATCTCGGTATGACAAGGTATTTTTAAATGAAAAAATTCAAATATAAAATTTATACAGTTGCGGTATTAATTTTATTCTTTTTCAATAATACAATTGCATCTGATGCTGCTTTTGAATTTAAAAACAGCGATTTTTATAAAGAAAGCGGACTTTTTAAAGATGCAATAATAACCGGAAGCGATGTCCTCATACTTGATGCAACTGAAAAGTTTATTGCTTTTTCTGATAGAGATAAAGAAAACAAAATAAAAGAAGCTGCAAAACTATTTAGAAAAATAATTAACTCAGAATATACATCAGTATTAATCGGAATAAAAGAAGATATTTCAAAAACAATTATTTATAAAATCAAAAAAGATGGTTCTTTGGAAAAAGTTGACCAGTTTGGCTCTGCATCTGTTAATGAAACAAAGAGCATATACACATCAATGGGGCTTTCTGGAAATATGAATGGATTATCTCAGGTTGGTATTGTTGCAGGAACTTATTTATTTAATAATTTTCTTGATATTGCAGGAAACCTCTCTGCTTCCACTGCAAATCTTTTGCTCGGAGCAAGCACAAGAATACATTTTTTAATTAATCCGAAATGGGATTTAAATCTTGGCGCTCAAATAAGTTTAAATATGACTGAGGAAAACAGCGATACAACTCTGGCTGCTTTATTTGGTGTAAGTAATTTTATTTCATACAGAAGCAGTCTGGATTTTTCACTGATTATGGCAACATCAGGTTTAATAACACTGGGCTCTGGTGTTACATATTATTTTAATATGCTGCCAGACCTTGGTATTGAAAAACCATCTCCTGTAATTAAAAAAGTAGAGATAATACCAACAGATACGCCTACAAAAATCCAGATTGTAAAAGAAACAGATACACCAACACCTATCCATACAAAAATTTTAGTTGTAGTGCCAACCTTTACACCAACTTATTCTCCAACAGTATTTATTGCTCCAACTGCTACATCAACCCCAACAGAACAAATAAAAGAGAAAAAAACTGATTATAAAGATATAGAAGAATTAAAAGCACAATTAAAACAGGAAATTTTGCAGGAATTAAAGCAGGGAAAAATAGAAGAAAAAGAAATAACTAAAAAAGATACAACAGCAGGTTTTTTCTTTGAAACGAATCTATATAATTACGGTGTTATGATTTTCAAATTTAATTTAGATGAGAGTACAGAGGACTACATTGATGCAAATTTCAGGTTAGGATGGGGAAATGACAGTGTTTTTGGAAATAGTTTTATTGGTGAGATAAATTACTGTAAATTTATTTTAGGAGATTTTGCATATACATGGGGACTTGATATTGCATTTGAGTTTTATCCTTTCCAGAGGTCGCCTTCTGGACTTTATATTGCACCTGTTATAGGCGGTTTGTTTTATCACGGTGAAAAATTAGGTGTTTTAATTGATACCCCTGTATTTTGTTTGGGTGGTGCAGGTGGTTTCAGATTCTTATTTGACTGGTTCATATTGGATCTGGGGGCAACATACAAAGCAAATCTTGTAATAAAAGATGAAGAATATGAAATTACAGATCCGTTTGTTCATACGGTTTACACAAAAGACCTCACGTATATTCCTGATGATGAACTGATATTTAATATTAGCATTGGAATTATGTTTTATGCAAGATAGAAAAAATTTACGATTTACGATTTCCAATTTACGATTTGAAATAAGTATGTTTAATTTGTCATTGCGAGCAAAACGAAAGATAAGTTAAGCATATAACATTACTATTTATGAGTTTTGCGAAGCAATCTTGCCTTTAAAAACCGAAAAATGAAAATCGAAAATAGTATTGTTTTTCCTTTACATCTACAAACACTTTACTTCCTTTAATAAAATCCTTATTTTAATTGCAAAAAATCATAAAAATTTTACTTGACAAATTTAGACAAATATTGTATAATTATGTCAGAATATGACAATATTTGACAATATTACAGGAGGTAAGGAAATGAATGAAGAAATAATGACAGTAGAAGATGTTGCTTCTTATCTCAAAGTTGACACCAGAACTATATATAGAAGGTTAAAGGCAAATGAAATACCTGCTTTTAAAATAGGTGGCCAGTGGCGGTTTAAAAAACAGGATATTGATTTATGGATAAAAAAACACTATTCAAACAAAGAACCGGGTATTGACATAGTTGCAGAAAATACAGGAAACGAACAAACAATAAATGTTCCTGTTGTAGGAAAAGTATCCTGCGGCAATCCAATACTTGCAAATGAAAATATTGAAACAACTATTCCTGTATCCACAAAACTTGCAAGACCACCGTATAATTATTTTTTATTAAAGGCAAAGGGCGACTCAATGAATCTCGCAGGTATAAACGACGGCGACCTCGTGCTTATCAGGCAACAAAAAACAGCACAGAACAAAGATATCGTAGTTGCCTTAATTGATGATGAGGCAACAATAAAAGAATATAATATAGTAGATGACAAAGTTATTTTAAAACCATTATCAACAAATCCAATTCACAAACCAATAATTTTAACCCGCGACTTTATAATTCAGGGAATTGTTGTTTCAACAATTCCTCAAATTTAAGGAGGATAAAATGAGTAGTGAAAAGAAAAAGGCATTGGAACTTGCAATTTCACAGATTGAGAAAGAATTTGGGAAAGGCGCTATTATGAAACTTGGAAAAGCACCAACAGCAAAAATTGAATCACTCACAACAGGTGCGCTTACACTTGATTTAGCATTAGGTGGCGGTGGTGTGCCACGCGGAAGAGTCATTGAAATATTTGGTCCTGAATCATCAGGCAAATCAACTCTTGCACTTAACATTATTGCACAGTGCCAGAAAGCAGGTGGCTCTGCTGCTTATGTTGATGCAGAAAACGCTCTTGACGCAGAGTATGCAAAAAAAATCGGTGTAAACACAGACGAACTTCTCGTTTCCCAGCCGGATACCGGTGAGCAGGGGCTTGAAATAGTTGAGACACTTGTGCGAAGCGGCGCTGTTGATATCATTGTTGTTGATTCTGTTGCAGCGCTTGTGCCAAAAGCAGAAATAGAAGGTGATATGGGAGACCAGCATATGGGATTACAGGCACGACTTATGTCACAGGCACTGCGAAAACTTACAAGCATTATAAGCAAATCAAGGACTGTTGTTATTTTCATAAACCAGATAAGAGAAAAAATAGGTGTTATGTTCGGTAATCCGGAGACAACCCCTGGTGGCAGGGCTTTAAAATTTTATGCCTCTGTCAGAATTGACATAAGAAGAGTGGAAGCAATAAAAGAAGGTGAAATAGTAACAGGTAACCGTGTAAAAGCAAAAATAGTAAAAAACAAAGTTGCACCACCTTTCAGAGAAGCATTATTTGATATTATTTTTGGCAAAGGGATTTTAAGAGAGCCGTCATCTCTTGACGCTGCTGTTGATTGCGGAGTTGTTGAAAAAAGCGGAACCTGGTATACATACAGTGGTGGTAAATTAGGCCAGGGCAGAGAAGCAGCAATTAAATATCTGACTGAAAATCCAAAAATTTTAGAAGAAATAGAACAGAAAACAAAAGATAAATATTTTGGAAAAGATAAAGCAGAAGAAAAAGAAAGCAAAGATGATAAAAAAACAAATGTTGTAAATGTAAAAGATATAAAGGCAAAAGTTATAAACCAGTAATTTTTGCAAAAAACCAGGGGGGCGGCTACACCGCCCCTTATGGTTTTTTAAAATATATTTAAGAACAACATTGATAAATTCCAAAAAAATTTATATGATTAAAATATAACATTTAAATGTTTAAAGGATTAATTTAATGGAAAATAAAATAAAAGTTGATAAAGAAAACATTTTAATAATAATTCGTGCTGTCAATTCAGGAAAATTCAGGTTTAAAAAAAGAAAAAACAATTTAGATTTTGGAGAAACTTTTTCTACAAGAAGAGTGTCTTTTGATGAAGAAACATATCTTGAATGGCAAATTGGTTACGATGTACCAAAGAATGATATTGAGAAAAAAAAGAAGAAAACAAAACTAAAAGGTAAAAATTTTTTATTTATAGGAGCAAATAAAAAAAGAAAATATCCTTATGAATTATCTGAAATTTTTTTTGAAGCTGTAAAACTAAAATTAATTTTGAAAAAAGATATAGAAAGTCTTTTAAATGAAATAAAAAATTATAAATGTTTTCTTGATGATAAAAATATTACAGTAGAAAAACATTTTAATATAAAAATTAATAACATTGAATTTTATGAAACCAGTATTAAACTTCCAACCTTTACATTTACAAATATAGATAACACACAAATAGAAGTTTCTATAGAAAAACAACAATATGCATCTGGCGTTCAACCTATGATTTATTTTTGTATTCCATTAAAGGTTTTTGAAAACTATAAAGTTATATTAAATAAACCTTCCGTTAAAAAAAATAACTTAATATATAAAATAAACAAGGATAATATTTCAAATCTTTTATTTTTAATGAGAATTTTTGGAATGGCATCTAAAAGACATAATCATGATATTATTGAAATTCTTAAAATTTTTACAAAAAATATTAACTGGTGATTTTTATGCAGGTATATGTAGCTACGCATTTACCAAAAAATAAAAAAATTCAACTGGGTAGTTATTATACCCCTGAAAATATCGTAAAATTGGTCCATAAATTAATAAACCCGTATATAAAACAAAATAAAAAAAATGTCGTTATATTTGATAGTTCTGGTGGGTGCGGTGCATTTTTATTTGGTCTTGAAAAATATAATTATAGAATAGCAGATTGTGATTTTAATGCTTGTGAATTCTTAAGAAAAAATTTTAATCCTAAAAATGTTTTTCATACAAATTCTTTAATAGAAGTTGAAAGAGAGAAATTTAATATTCCTGCTTCTGCTTTTTTAATAATGATAGGAAATCCACCTTATAATGATATAACATCAGAATTTAAAAATGGTGAAAAGGGTAAAAATATATGTGATAAAGATTTATATGATAGAGATATAGGTATTTCTTTTTTAAAATCATATCATAAATTAAAAGCAAACATTGTTTGTATTTTACATCCTTTGTCATATTTAATAAAAGAAGCGAATTTTAAAAGATTAAAAATATTTAAAGATAATTATAAATTGATAAAAGGTGTAATATTTTCAAGCGCATTATTTTATGGAACAGGAACCGCAAAATTTCCCGTTATAGTATCTCTGTATGAAAAAAACAATATAGGTATGAATTTTGATTATATTAAAAATTTTAAATTTAATATATTAAATAGTGAGCAAACTTTTATTTTGTCAAATTTTACAACAACAGATGGTTACATAAATAAATATCCTCCAAGAAAAAATGATATTCATGAATCTCCTATTGGATTGTATTATTATTCTTTCCGTGATTTAAATTCTTTAAAAAAGAATGCCTCTTTTTTAAATAAAAAACATCCAAATGGAATTGTTGTAACATTAGAGAATTTTTATAAATACGCATATCTCTATACATTGAAAAAACTTTTTAATCCTGAAAATGCCTGGCTGTATGGTAATTTATCTCCTCTTGTTGATATTGAAGTTCTTGAACAGAATAAAAAAATCTATGTTTTGTATGCAATTAAAACCAATAAAATTTTTAAAGAAATTGACAGAACTATTTTAAAAAAAATTATAGATTATTACGAAATTAAATTTGATATGATAAATATAAATGAATTAGAAAATATATTAAAACATAGTTTATTAAAATTATTTGAATAAAAACTGCTACAGCATATATTTTATGTTTCTTTCTTGCAAATCAAAAATAAATAAGTATAATATTTTTATATTAATTTCAGGAGTAATTGATGACACAATTAGAAGCAGCGAAAAAAGGTATTATTACAGAAGAGATGAAAAAAGTTGCATCTGATGAGCATTTAAATATAAAAGAGTTATGCGAATTAGTTGCAAAAGGGGAAGTGGTAATAACCAAAAACAAAAACCGCTCTTTTTCTAAAATAATAGGTATAGGAAGCAAAACCCGTGTAAAAGTAAATGCAAATATAGGCAGTTCACAGGATGTGCCCAGCATTGAAAATGAATTAAAAAAACTAAAAGCATCAATAGAAGCAGGTGCTGATACTGTGATGGATTTATCAACCGGTGGTGATATAAAAGCAATAAGAAAAGCAATTTTAGAAAATTCTTCTGTTCCTGTTGGAACTGTGCCCATTTATGAAACAGCAGTCAATGCTTTAAATAACAAAAAACCAATAGATAAAATCACAGCAGATGAACTTTTTCAAACCATAGAAGAGCAGGCAAAACAAGGTGTTGATTTCATAACAGTTCATTGTGGATTAAATCAAAAATCACTGTCAGCATTAATTGCTCAGGGACGTTTGCTTGATATTGTAAGCAGAGGCGGCTCTATGCTTGCTGTATGGATAGTAAAAAATAATAAAGAAAATCCTCTTTACTCTGATTTTGACAGGTTGTTAAAAATTGCCTATGACTATGATTTGACTCTGTCATTGGGTGATGGTATGCGTCCTGGATGTCTTGCTGACGCAACAGACAGAGCGCAAATCCAGGAATTAATAACACTTGGTGAACTTGCAAAAAGGGCGTATGAAAAAAATGTTCAGGTAATGATAGAAGGGCCTGGTCACATACCTTTAAATGAAATAGAAACAAATATTAAATTACAAAAAAGTTTATGTAACAATGCTCCTTTTTATGTATTAGGACCCATTGTTACTGATATTGCACCGGGTTATGACCATATCACATCTGCAATTGGTGGTGCTTTGGCTGCATATTTTGGTGCTGATTTTTTATGTTATGTAACATCAGCAGAGCATCTTAAACTTCCGGATATAGAAGAAGTAAAAGAAGGAGTAATAGTAAGCAGAATTGCAGCACACGCTGCTGACATTGCAAGAGGATATCCTGGAGCAAAAAACTGGGATAACCAGATGGCTCTTGCAAGAAAAAATCTTGATTGGGAAAAACAGATTTCACTGGCGATTAATCCTGACAAAGCAAAAAAATTAAGGGAGTCCTGTCCGCCTAAAAATAAAGACGTATGCTCAATGTGTGGAGAATTGTGTGCAATAAAGGAATTAAAAGACGCTATAAATAAAATTTAATCTTTATAAATCAGAGATATTGAAATACCTGCTGCAACATAACTTACAAGGCCTTGAACAACCCAGGATAAAAGCAAGTCCATTGTAAATTTTCCAACAACAAGTAAAGTTATAAGTGGCTGATGAACTATGATAAGCCATACAACAAATCCCCAGAAAATTCCTTTAAATACATTTCCACCCGGAAGCCCTGAATAAATAAGCGAATATAAAAACGCCATTATAATTCCTGTACCTGCTGTAATAATTAGAAGTTTATAAAACCATTTCATTGAAATTTTTTCTCTGAAAATATGACTCAAAGACGGATCTGAAATATGACCAATGTAATTGTAAACAATACTGGCAACAACAAAAAGTATTATGCCTGCTACAATACCTGCTAATAATGTTTTTAATAATCTATCCATATCATCCCTCCAATTAAATTTTTCATTATTTTATCATAAGTATAAATTATGTAAATAAAAAAAGAGTGAAGGGCGGACCTTCACTCTATAGGTGGATTTTATGCACCTATCTTAATGTTATTTAACTTTTATTTCTTTTGGCTTTTTACTTTCTGTCTTTGGGATTAGTATTTCCAGAACACCATTTTCATATTTTGCATCAATTTTATCTGAATCAATATCAGAAGGTAAAACAAATCTGCGTTCAAAAGCACCATAGCTCCTTTCATAGTAATGATACTTCTTTTCTTTATCTTCTTCCTTTTTCTCTGTTTTTCTTTCTCCGTAAATTTTTAAAACGCCGTCATCTACTTCAACTTTTATGTCATCCTGTTTCATACCCGGTAAATCAGCTTTTAAAATGTATTTGTCTTTATCTTCTTCAATATCAACCGCAGGAGATAATTTTTCAGTTGCAGGAAGAAGATCAGAGTTAAAAAAAGAATCAAAGAAATCAGCAAATAAATCCCTTCTTGATGGTGCCTGGTTTCTTCTTATGAGTTTCATATCAACCACCTCCTTTTGGTTTTTTATTTTTTTATAGCATAATGTATGCCAAAAAAAAATTAATAAAATATTTGTTTTTATTTTGTTTTTTGTTAAAATTTGAAACAATATAATGATAAAAAATGAAACATTTAATGTATTTTAAAATATTTTTTTGTTGCATTTATATTATTTTATGATATAATTATTGTAAATTAATATAATTTATTAACATTTATGTTAATAACTTGTGAATAATTATGTAAATAATTTGTGCATAAGTTAAAAAAGTCTTTTATTTACTATATATTTTTTAAGCTTAAGGTATGGATAATTCTTGTTTGGTTTTTGTGGATAATTTAATCAGGAGAAAATAAAAAATTGAAAAATAACGAAATTACATCAAATGAAATTTTAAATTTATTAAAAAAAGAGGACAAGGCACTCTCTTTATGGTTGGATACTGCATCTATTTCTTTTGACGAAGAAAATAAACTATTAACAATAAAAGTTACTAACTCATTACATAAAAAAACATTAAACAATAAATATAATAATTTGATTCAAAAAATTTTAAAAAAACATCTTGGTTATAATGTCTCGTTAAATATAGAAATAAACAAAGATCCGGAAAAAACAAAAAATATGTTTTCTAAAATTGTAATAAAAGAACACCAGATACAACTACCCCTTGAAAGTAAAACTGATTATATTCCTTCACTTAATAACAAATTTAGATTTGAAAATTTCATAGTTGGTGATTCAAATAAATTTGCACATGCTGCCTGTAGGTCTGTTGCAGAAGCACCTGGGCAGACATACAATCCTCTTTTTATCTATGGTGGTGTAGGCCTTGGAAAAACACATCTTTTGCATGCAATAGGCAATTATGTTTATGACCATTATCCTTCCTTTAAAATAATAATAACAACAGCTGAAAAATTTCTTTATGAAGTTGTGCAAAAGATCAGGGAAAGCAAAATGGACGAATTTAAGGAAAAATATCGCAATGCTGACCTGTTGCTTGTTGATGATATAGAATTTTTACAAAAGGGAGAAGCAGCAAAGGAAGAATTTTTTCATACTTTTAACGAACTTTATAATCTTAACAAACAAATAGTAGCTACATCTGATTCACCGCCACAGGAATTAAAACTTGAAGATAGATTAAAATCCAGGTTTGGAGCCGGCATAATTGTAGATATACTCCCTCCTAACTTTGAAATGCGCGTTGCTATACTTAAGCAAAAAGCAAAAGAATTAAACAAATTTGTTCCCGATAACGTTATAGGTTATATAGCCGAACATGTCGAAAATAATATACGCTATCTCGGTTCAACCCTTTTAACGATGTTTGCTATTGCATCACAGAACAATGATGAAATAACAATTGAAACAGCCCGTCTTGCAATTAAAACTACAAATCCATCTTTTGATACAACAAAAAAAATAGGTATTGATTCCATACAACAAATTGTTTCAGAATATTTTGGAATAAAAATACAGGATTTAACTTCAAAAAAAAGGCCTGATAATATTTCAAAAGCAAGGCAGATAGCAATGTATATTACAAGACAATTGACTGACTATTCCCTTGTTCAAATCGGACAATATTTTGGAGGAAAAGATCATACAACAGTTATGCATGCTATTAATAAGGTCGAAAAAATAATAAGTACTGATGAAAAATTTAAGAAAACAATAGAAGAGCTGATAAACAGAATAAAAAAATAGATTTTTGTTCTTTGAAAATTGTTTATAACATATTGAAATTATGCAGTTTAAATGTGAATAATTATAATTTTATTTTTTGTTTGTTGATAACTCAAAGATATAAGATAATAATCTTATAATTATTAACATTAATAAAAAAATTTTTATTTATTATTTTATTATGTTTTTTTAGTTCTTAACATATTAACACTACAACAACAGCAACAACAGTTTTTATATATTATTATATGTTTTTATTGTTATGTGAATAACTGTATAAAAATATTTTTGTTTAAAAATTATTCTAGGAGGTTTTTATGAAAATTAAGACGAATAAAAATGAAATTTTAAACCCACTTTTAGTAGCGCAGTATTTTATTTCTCCAACTTCAACATTACCATTATTATCAAATATTTTATTTGAAGTTGAAGAAAATACATTAAGTGTTTCAGCCACAGATATGGATATGAGTGTTAAAATAAATTCAAAAATTGAAAAAGTTGAAGAAACAGGTAAAACTACTATTCCAAAAAAGGTTATTTCTATTTTAAAAGAAGCACCTGATTCTGAAATTAAATTAGAATCAGATAAAAATGATAATATAAAACTTCAGTGGAAGGGTGGTTACTGTAAAATACAGGGACTTCCGGCAGAAGATTTTCCATTGCTTAAAATAGAAAATAATAAACTTTCAAAAATTAAATTATCTCAAAAAATTTTAAAAGAAATGATTAAATACACTTCATTTGCTGCTTTAAAAGATTCAACCAAAAGAAATTTAAATGGTATATTTTTAAAATTTGAGAATGATACTATTGAAGCAGTATCAACTGATGCACATCGCCTTTCTTTTTATAAAACAGAAACAAAACTTGATATTAAAACTAAATTTGAATATATAATTCCATTAAAAACAATAAATGAAATATCAAAAATTATTGAAGATAAAGAAGATAAAGAAATAGAATTAAATCTATATGAAAAACTAATAGAATTTAAACTTGAAAACATAGATATAATATCAAGGATCATAGATGAAAATTATCCTAATTACAATCAGGTTATACCAAAAGATTTTAATGTTATTGCTGTTGTAAAAAAATCAGAATTTGAGGGTGCGTTAAAAAGAGTTTCAATGATATCAAGTGATAAAACAAAAATTGTTACATTGAAATTTGATAAAAATAAAATGTTTGTTAATGCACAGGCACAGGATGAAGGTGAAGCATACGAAGAACTTGATATTAAATATGATGGGGACCCGATTGATATTACTTTTAATTCTTTATATCTTCTTGATGTATTAAAAGTCGCAGAAACAGATGAAATTGAAATTAAATTAAATAGTTCCACAGACCCGGGCGTTGTTTCAAATTCAGGAAGTAGTAATTTTATTTATGTAATTATGCCAATTAGAAAATAAAATTAAAATAAAGGAGAAAAATGTCAAATAATAACAACAATAACAATAATGACAGATTAAAAACAGAAAAGATTATTCAAACACCCATTGAAGAAGAAATGAAAACATCTTATTTAGATTATTCAATGAGTGTTATTGTTGGAAGGGCATTACCTGATATTCGTGATGGATTAAAGCCTGTGCAAAGAAGAATAATATATACCATGCATAATATGGGGCTTTATCATACAAAACCATATAGAAAGTCAGCAAAAATAGTCGGAGAAGTAATGGGCAATTTTCATCCGCATGGTGACACTGCAATATATGATACTATGGTTAGAATGGCACAGGATTTTACATTTAGAATGCCTTTAATTCAGGGACAGGGAAATTTTGGTTCCATAGACGGCGACCCGCCCGCTGCAATGCGTTACACCGAAGCACGTTTAAGCAAAATATCAGAAGAATTAATTACTGATATTGAAAAAGATACAGTTGATTTTGTCCCAAATTATGATGAAACAACAAAAGAACCTGTCGTTTTCCCTGTTTCTTTCCCGCATTTACTGGTAAATGGTTCATCCGGAATTGCAGTGGGTATGGCAACAAATATCCCACCTCATAATTTAGGTGAAATTATTGATGCAGTTATATTCAGATTGGAAAATATGGAAGAAAAAATAAGTATAGACGATATAATGAAAATTATAAAAGGACCTGATTTTCCAACAGGCGCTTATATAATAGGTAAAACAGGAATAAAACAGGCATATTCAACAGGCCGTGGTTCAATAACTTTACAGGCAAAAGCAAAAATAGAAGAGACACAGAAAGGCAAACAGCAAATTGTGATAACAGAATTACCTTATATGGTTAATAAAGCACAACTGTTAGAAAGTATTGCTGAATTAGTCAGAAATAAAAAAATAGACGGTATTACTGATATAAGGGATGAATCAGATAAGGATGGCATTCGCGCAGTGGTTGAAGTGAGTAGAAACGACAATCCGGAAATAATATTAAATCAGCTATATAAGCATACATCGCTGCGGACGAGTTTTGGAATAATTTTCCTGGCACTGGTTGATGGAAAACCAAAGGTTTTAAATATTTTGGATTTCATTGATAATTTTATTAGTTATAGAAAAGAAGTCATTATAAGAAGGGCAAAATTTGATCTGGATAAAGCAGAAAAAAGAGCGCATATTCTTGAGGGCTTAAAAATTGCTCTTAAATATTTAGATAGGGTTATTAAACTTATTAGAAATTCAAAATCAGTGGAAGAAGCAAGAGTCGGCTTGATGACAAGTTTCAAACTCACAGAGGTCCAGGCACAGGCAATACTTGATATGAAACTACAGCAATTAACTGCACTTGAAATTGAAAAAATAAACAAAGAATATCAGGACCTGATAAAACTTATAGAAGAATTAAAATCCCTTCTTGCAAGTGAAAGAAAGATTTATAATTTAATGAAAGAAGAATTGCAAAAAATAAAAGAAAAATATGCTGATGCAAGAAGAACAGAAATATTAAGCAGAGAAAAAGAAATTTCAATAGAAGACCTCATAAAAGAAGAAGATATGGTAGTAACCATAACACATTCAGGATATATTAAAAGAACACCGGTATCTGTTTATAAAGCGCAGAGAAGAGGTGGTAGAGGTATCATTGCAGTTACAACAAAAGAAGAGGATTTTGTTGAAGACCTTTTTGTTTCAAATACTCATGATTATCTGATGTTTTTTACAAATAAAGGGAGATGTTACTGGTTAAAAGTATATGAGATTCCGGAAGCATCTCGCCAGAACAAAGGCAAAGCAATAGTAAATTTAATTAAATTTGAAGAAGATGAACGTATTTCTTCCTATGTTTCTGTCAAAGATTTCAGTGAAGATAAATTTTTAATCATGGTAACAGAAAATGGAACAGTAAAAAGAAGTAATTTGTCGCTTTTTTCAAAACCAAGGTCAGGCGGTATAATCGCAATAAATTTAAGTCAGGGTGATAAACTTATAGAAACAAAAATTGCAGATGAAAAAGATGAAATATTTATTGCAACAGCTGGTGGTATGGCCATACGTTCAAAGGTTAAGGATTTCAGAGAAATTGGAAGAACAGGAATGGGAGTAAGAGGTATAAAATTGAGAAAAGACGACAAAGTTGTAAGTATGACTATTTTACATTCAGGAGATAAAGATAAAACTCTTTTATCTGTTGCAGAAAAGGGCTATGGTAAGAGAACAAAAGTATCAGAATACAGATTGCAGGCAAGAGGTGGAAAAGGAATAATAAATTTAAAAGTAACAGAAAAAACAGGAAATGTTATATCTATAAAACTTGTTTCAGATGCAGATGAATTGATGATAATAACTACAAAAGGAACCTTGATAAGAACAAAAATAAAAGATATCAAAACAATAGGTAGGAACACACAAGGGGTTAGATTAATAAAACTAAAAGAAGGCGAAAAAGTTAGTGCGGTTGCAAGGATTGCAGAAGAAGATGATGACGATGAAAAGGAAAAATAGGAGGAAATGATGAAAAAATCAATTTTATTGTTTCAGATTATTTTTATATTACTTCTTTTAATATCGGTTCCTACAGGATTATTTTATTATTATGATAATATAAGAACTATACAATTGAATAATTTAAAATCAAAATTAGTATGGGCAGAAAATCAGAAAGAAATAGATATTGTTAAGGCACAAATATCAAAAAAACTTGATGAAATGTTTACAGATATAACCAATTTATCATTTTCAAATATTACAAAAAAATATTCTGTTTTCTTAAATGACAGAATTATAAAGGATTACAGTTATTCAAAAAAAGAAGCGCTTGACGCTATTAAAAATCAGTTTATAAAATTAAGTAAAGATAAAAATGAAACAATAATACTTCTATTAAAAAGTGGAACTGTTTTGATTTCAAATAATCCGGAATTATCAAAAGTATCATTTAAAAGTAATACCAATTATTTACAGACCGTATCATCAGAAAAAATTTCAGGTAACATTAATTTTACTGCTGGTGTGGCAGAATATTTCATCCCTGTTTTTGATATAAAAAATCGTTTTGTATCAATACTTTATATAAAAGAAAATATATCAAATTTAGTCCAGAAAATAAGAACAGAAAAACAATCAGCACATGGTTATAATTTTATAATTAATTCGTCAGGAAAAATGCTTCTTAATACTGATTTAGCAAAAGAAAATACGGAAAATATTATTTCTTACCCGGATATAAAATCAATTTTATATGATGATACCGACTATGGTATTAAAGAAGCAGAATACAATAATTTAAAGGGTTTATTAGGTTATAAAAAAATAAATGAAATGGAATATATTATTTGTATTTTTTCTCCATATGCTGATTATTCATTTATGAAGAAAAAAACAGAACAATATGAATTAAGTTTTTTTGATACAACATTTATACTACCTTCTTATGTATATATAATAATTGTTTTTATTTTATCAGTTTTTTTGATAAATTCACTTATAGGTCAGATGAATTCACCTTTAAGAAAAATTGTAAAAGCTATGACTAAAATAGATGATGAAAGTTTTCAGGAAATATTACCCAAAGCAAAAACAGGGGATTTCAAAAAATTGATAGATTCAATTTTAATTTTAAAAGGCAGGATAGTAGCGGCAGAAGAAAAGACGCAGAAACTTTCGCAGATGTCAAAAGAACTGGAAGAAGAATTATCAAAAGAGGCATCAAGATACGATGCTGAAATGTCTCAATTGCGTGATGCTGTAAAAATTGCAGAAAATGAAAAATTAATGAATGAAGAAAAATTATTAAAACAAAAAGAAGAATTTGAAAAAGAAAAATCTTTATTAAAGAAAAAACTTGAAGAAGAAAAAAATGAAATTACACAAAAATATAATGAATTACAAATGGAATTTGATAAGTTAAAACAGGAAGTTAAAAAAATACAGGGTTCAAAGATACCATTAGAAAAAGAAAATATGAGAATCCAATCAATACTTACAATGAATAATGAATTAAAAGGTGTCTTGTCAGTTATAAAAACATATATTTCAACTGTTTTAGGTGGCGAGGGCAAAATAACAGATACGCAGCAGCAATTTTTAGGCGTTGTAATAAATAAGTCAGCAAGATTAGAGAGATTAATTAATGATTTAACTGAATTATCACTTCTTGAAAAAGGAGATGTAAAATTATCAAAACTACCTGTTGATATTAACAATATTATTCAGGATATTTTATTTGCCATACAGCCGCAGGCGGATGTGAAAAAAATAGATGTAAAAATAAATTTTGCTCCTACACTTCCAACAATTGTAAGTGATAAAACACGTATATCAAATGTAATAAGTCAGCTTTTAAATCAGGCAATAAAAGTTTCTCCAAGGGGAGCAAAAATTATTATAGAGACAAAAGATACTCCCAAAGATGTAATAATAAGGATAACTGATTTTGGAATGAGTTTACCACCTTCAAAATCAAATTTATTATTTATTAATTTTCATGGAACAGAGTCCCTTGTAGGTCCTGAATTTATAAATACAGGTTTACGTTTTCCTATTATAAAAGCGACAATGAATAATTTAGGCGGAGATATATGGATAGAATCTGAAATTGGAAAAGGAAAAACATTTGTTATTTCATTACCAAAGCAGACGCAATCATCTATTGATAATAAACAGGAAATAAAAATATCAACTTCAAAACCACAGGAAAATATTATTTTAAAAACTGAAGATACTGTTAAACCGGTAATACAGAGAAATATTACACCTGTTCAAGAGTCAGCACCAAAAGAAGCAACACCCAAAAAAGAAACACCGCCGGCGGGTGAAAGTATTCCAACAGTAACAGAACTTTTATCTTTTGATATTCCATTTCAGGAAAAAAAGCCAGAAATACCAGGAAAAGATATTAATGTTCCCAAAGATTTATTAGATAAAGAAGATAAAAGTAAATCTTCTTCATCAACATTACCAGAGGAACTCCCACCACTGCCTGAATTAGAAGATGACAAGGGTTCTGATATAATAAAATAAAGTCAGGTGAAATTTTTGAAAAAAGTTTTTATTATTATTATATTAATCATAATTAGAAATCAAATTTATTCAGAAACATTTATCTCTGGAAAAATTGAGACAACCGAAAACTGGATACAGAAATTTTCTCCGTATATAATTGAAGAAATGGCAATTATAGAAAAAAAAGGTTTTGTTACAATTCATCCGGGAACAGAAGTAAAATTTAAAAAAGGAGCGAAATTATTGGTAAACGGCACACTTTATGTTAAAGGTGATATAAATAACCCGGTAAGATTTATTCCTTTTGATAACGAAAGTTTTTATGAAGGTATATATTTTTATTCTGCATATAAATCATTGATTGAATTTTTAATTATGATTAGAGGAGCAATTACTGTTGAGGCAACCAGTGTTGTTTTAAACAATAACTGTATATTAAACTCCACAGGTGTAATTTTAAAAGATTTTTCCGAAACCATAATAAAAAATAATTATTTTATGAATAATACTTATGGAATTCATATAGAAGGTTGTAACATTAAATATAATATTTTTGAAAATAGTTTCAGCAATAACAGGCATAGTATTTATATTATTAAAAATAATGAAAAGGATGGAATAATAAAGAAAAACAATTTTTTAAATAATGTTAATAATATAACAAACTATTCTTTTATGCAGGTAAATTGCAAAGACAATTACTGGGGGACAAATGAAGAAAAAAATATATTGAAAACTATAATAGATAAGAAAATTAATCCCAAAACAGGAGAAGTTATTTATAAACCATATTTAAAAGAAAAATATGATATTAATTTTCCGCCGGCATCTTATGTTTCTTTGATAAAAACATATTTTAATAAAAAGAAACCAGAAGAAGATACATACAGATTTTCATTTGGCGGTGGATTTTCAAGCTTTTTTCCTTTTGCTCCTGAATATTTAAATAATGAAAATAATTTTGGATTAGGTTATTTTGCAACATTTACTTTTAATCCTTTTGGACCTATTATGCTTGGAGTTGAAACAAATTTTTTTGGCATGGAAAATAAAGACAGAACTGATTATCAATTTAATTTTAATTTATCAGAATTTCTTTTAAATATTTATGGTTATTTTGGTTATAAAAAAGATGTTTATTTTTTGCCTTTTGTAAGATTAGGTAACGGTGTTGCACTGGTAAGTGAAGCATATAAATCAGAATATCCGATATTTGATGGAAAAAACACATATAAAGATAATGAAATATGTTATTCTTTATCAGGTGGTGCTGGTATTGAATGGTTTTTTTTAAGTTTTTTATCCTTTAAATTGGAAGGGCTTTATCATCATATATTTTATCAAAAAGGAAATATTTCTTTTCCCGATATAAGGATTTCTGCAAATATTTATTTTAATACACCGGTTTTTTTAAACAGGTGAAAAATGAAACATATTAAGGATATTATAAAAAGTTTTATTAAAAAGGCAAAGATTAATGAAATTAAAGAAGAAGTTTTTATTTATGAAAACTGGGAAAAAATTGTAGGTGCTGATATATCAAAGATTATATCACCGGTTAAATTATATAAAGATAAATTATTTATTAATGTTAAAAATAGTGTTATAATGGAAGAAATGATCTATAAAAAACAGGAATTAATTGATAAAATTAATTGTTTTTTTAAAGAAAAAAAAATAAAGGATATAATTTTTAAAATACAAACATAATAAAAGATTTATAAGAAATCTGGAGGAATAAATATGTCGCGGAAAAAAGGCAAAAACAGTATAAAAGAAGAGAATAAGAAAAAAAATACAGAACCAAAAGAGACATTGGAATTATTTCAGCAGGAAACAATTCCCAAAAAGCAGGATGCTCCTTCTGAATCATCATCTGATTACACTGCAGATAAAATTACTGTATTGGAAGGATTAGAGGCAGTAAGAAAAAGACCTGCAATGTATATTGGTAGTACATCCCAGGCAGGGCTTCATCATCTTGTTTATGAAGTTGTTGACAATTCAATAGATGAGGCAATGGCTGGCTACTGTAATGAAATTTCAGTAGTTATTCATACAGATAATAGTGTTACGGTTATTGATAATGGCAGAGGTATTCCTACAGAAATTCATAAGCAAAAAAAGAAATCAGCATTAGAAGTTGTTATGACTGTGCTTCATGCCGGTGGCAAATTTGACCATAAAGCATACAAGGTATCAGGTGGATTGCATGGAGTAGGTGTTTCTGTTGTTAATGCATTATCTGAATGGTTGGAGGTTGAAGTCAGAAGAGGTGGAAAAATTTATTTTCAAAGATATAATCGCGGTGTTCCGGAGAAAGATGTAAAAGTCATTGGTGAAGCAAAAAAAACAGGGACAAAGGTTGTTTTTAAACCAGACCCGAAAATATTTGAGACAACAGAGTTTAAATTTGAAGTTTTAGCCAATAGAATGAAGGAACTGGCATTTTTAAACAAGGGTATTAAAATAAAAATCAGGGATGAACGTGGAAAAGAACCAAAAGAAGAAATTTATCAATATAATGGTGGTATAATAGAATTTGTAAAAAGTATGAATGAAAACAAAGAAACATTAAATAAAAAGCCAATCTATATTTCCGGAGAAAAAGATAAATTACAGGTTGAAGTTGCTATACAGTATAATGCCAGTTATTCTGACAATATTTTAAGTTTTGTAAATAATATAAAAACCATAGAAGGAGGCACTCATTTATCAGGTTTTAAGACTGCCTTAACAAAAGCATGTAATTTTTTTGCAAAGAAAAATAATTTAATAAAAAATGATAATGTTGTTTTGCAGGGCGATGATGTTAGAGAAGGTTTATGCGCGGTAGTTAGTGTTAAAATTCCAGACCCTCAATTTGAAGGGCAAACAAAAGCAAAATTAGGTAATTCAGAGGTGGAAGGTATAGTAAATTCCTTAGTTTATGAAAATCTTGTAAATTATTTTGAAGAAAATCCAACAGAAGCAAGAAGAATAATATCAAAGTCAATAGGTGCTGCTGAGGCAAGAGAAGCAGCAAGAAAAGCAAGGGACCTTGCTCGTAGAAAAAATGCTCTTGATACAGGAGGTCTTCCTGGTAAATTAGCAGATTGTTCTGAAAACGACCCGGCGCTTTGTGAACTATATCTCGTGGAAGGAGATTCAGCAGGTGGTTCTGCAAAACAGGCAAGAGATAGAAGATATCAGGCAATATTACCCTTAAAAGGAAAAATATTAAATGTAGAAAAAGCACGAATAGATAAGGTTCTATCAAATGATGAAATAAAAACAATAATAACAGCAATTGGTGCTGGCGTTGGGAAAGATAATTTTGATATTTCAAAAGCAAGATATCATAAAATAATTTTAATGACAGATGCTGATGTTGATGGCGCCCACATTAGAACACTTTTGCTTACTTTTCTTTTCAGGCAGGCAAGAGAACTTATTGAGTCAGGCTATGTTTATATTGCACAGCCACCCTTGTTTAAGATTAAAAAAGGAAAAATAGAAAAATATATAAAAGATGAAAAAGAAATGGATTTATTTTTAAATGAAGAGGGAACAAGGTCATTGAAACTTTATCAGTTAAGTAAAAAATCAACAAAAGGAAAAGAAGTAAAAGAAGAATACATAAGAGAAATATTAAATGATATTATAGAACTTGAAAATTTAATTGCAAAGATAAAAAAAGCCGGTGTTGATATTATGACATATTTAGAAGTAAGACAAAAGTGGGATAAGATTCCAATGTATCAATTGACAATAAAAGGTAAAACAATATATGCTGAAAATGAAAAAGAACTTAATAAGTTAGTTTCAAAGGTTTTATCAAAAATAACTAAAAAATCAACACTTGATGATATTTTGAAGGAAACAGAAAGACAGAAAAAAGATATAAAAATTGTTGATATGAGTGATTTAACAGAGTTAAGAACAGTAGAAAGTATTTTAAAAGGACTTGAAGCAAAAGGTCTCGAAGCTGATGAAATTTTTCAGGAAGAGGCAGAGGTTATTGACCAGCAGGAAAAAGATAACAAGAAGAAATTATCCCCTATGTTTAAGGTAATAGATGATAATAATACTGAATTATTAATATTTTCAATCAGGGAACTTTTGGATTATATTAAAAAAAGAGGCAAAGAAGGTTTATCCATACAGCGTTATAAAGGTTTAGGTGAAATGAACCCTGAACAATTATGGGAAACAACAATGAACCCGGAAACAAGGACACTGTTGCAGGTGACACTGGAAGATGCGGTTAAAGCAGATAATATTTTTACAGTTTTAATGGGTGATGAAGTTGCACCAAGAAAAGAATTTATTGAAACGCATGCGTTAGAAGTTAGAAATCTTGATATATAATTGGAAAAATTTTTATGACAAATACTGAAATAAAAAATTTTTTAAAACAAACACATTTATTTGCAGAAGTTACAGATAATGGTCTTAATAAAATTTCTAATTTTGTTAAGGAAAATTTTTATAAAAAGGGAGAAATTATTTTTAATGAAGGTGAAACAGGAGATACCTTACATATTATTGTAAAAGGCAGAGTAAAAATAACAAAATACACACAGCAGGGTAAAATTAAAATACTTGCAATATTAAATGAAAAAGACAGTTTTGGTGAAATGGCTCTTTTAACCGAAGAAGCAAGGTCAGCAACAGTTGAGGCAATAGATAGTGTCACTACCCTTTCAATTGCAAAAAAAGAGTTTCTGGATATTTTGCAAACAGAACCTTCTATATCTCTTCAAATAATCAAAACACTTTGCCACCGTCTTGCCAAAGCAGACAGGGATTTAAAAAATTTTATTGCGGGAAATGCAAAAGTCAGGATATCCTGTGTACTTCTTGATTTTAAAGATGAAAATAATATTGTGAAACTGACACATCAGGAAATTGCGGATATATCAGGTCTAACAAGAGAAACAACAACAAGAATATTGAATAAATTTGCTGATGAAAAAATTATTGAAACAAAAAGTAAAAAAATTTATATTATTGATAAAGAAAAGTTAAAAGAGATAAGTTTATAAATAAAAAATGAAAGGATTTTATATTAATGTCTTTTAAAGGCGCTATATTTGATGTTGATGGTGTTTTAATTGATACTGCATATATACATTTTTTATCCTGGAGAGAGGTTTTTAAAAAATACAATATTAATTTTACATTTAATGATTTTAAATCAAAAATTGATGGACTTCCACGAGAAAGAGGTATTATAAAGATATTGCCGAATATTTCAGACAAAGAAGTAAAAAAAATAGCAAAAGAAAAACAAAAATATTTCATTTATTTTTTAAATAAAAATAAGATAAAAAAAATAAAAGGTGCAAAAAAAATTCTTTTTTTATTAAAAAAAAGCAAAATAAAACTTGCTATTGCATCATCAAGTAAAAATGCAAAAATAAATCTTTTAAAGTCGGGTTTTTATCATTTTTTTGACATTGATGCAAAGGGTTCCGAAATAAAAAGAGGAAAACCGCATCCTGATATTTTTTTAAAAGCAGCAAAGTTATTAAAATTAAAACCTGAGGAATGTATTGTTTTTGAAGATGCTCAGGCAGGTGTGGATGCTGCAAAAAATGCCGGTATGAAATGCATAGGAATAGTAAAAGATAAAAATAAATTAAAAAATGCAGACCTGATAATCAGGGATTTTTCCAGAATAACCATAAAAAAAATAAATGATTTATTTGAAAGAAAATAATATGAAAAAATTTTTATTAAATTTTTTAATTTTTATTTTTTGTTTAATTTTTGGTGTTTTGATTGGGCTGGGATATGATTTTATTTATAAATTTATTTATACTATAATTACTGAAAGTATAAAATTAAAAGAATATTTATACAGACCTTTAAGTTTATTTTTAACCGGACTGATATATATTGGTTTTTTAACATATTTTTTTATATCTTTTATTTTATCCGGATTTGCTTCAGAAATTTTTAATTATCTGGTTCGTGAAATGAGAAAACAGCAACTGCTTCCTGTTACATTAAAAATAAAAAATAAAATTTTTTTTATTGACATATATGATGATATTATAAAAATATTTAATACTTTTATTCGATTATTTTTTGAAGTCAAACAGGACAAAGATAAATTTTTGAAAGTACTTGAACTGCATCTTGACCCAAATGTAAAAAAGGAAATTGAACAAAGAAATATTAATGAAATTTATATTGGTAATAAAACAAAAACAGGAACAATACTTTTTTCTGACTTGCGCGGCTTTACATATGTATCAGAATTTTATTCTCCGGATGAAGTTGTTATGATTTTAAATGAATATTTATCTGAATCAACAAAAATTATAAATAAATATCACGGCAGGGTAAATAAATACATAGGAGATGCAATTCTTGCAGTGTTTGAAGAGCCGCCCAAGTATGCTAATTATATGGACCAGGACAAAGCTATTTTAGCTGCTCTTGATATGCAGGTCCAATTTCAATTATTACATAAAAAATGGAAAGAAAAAATCAACCCATTATTAAAAATAGGTTTAGGTATTGGTTTGTCACGAGGACCTTTTTTAGTTGGTAATATTGGGTCTGAGAATAGAATGGAATACACTGTAATAGGTGATACAGTAAATTTTGCAAGTAGATTATGTTCAATCGCAAAAGAAGGACAGATTATAATAAGTGATGATATTTATAAAACAATGGAAAATTTACTTGTTGTTGATGTTTTAGAGCCGGTGGAAATAAAAGGGAAAACAGGTAAATATAATATTTATTCTGTTAAAACGAGAAAAATGTTGGTGTAAGGGAAAAAAATGCAGGAAAAAAATATTTATTTTTTTGGTTATTTTATTTTAGTTGTATGGTTTTTTATTTCCATATTTGTTATTTTTACAAATATTGAGTATAGAATTGAAAAGCAAATAATACCATATAAAATAATTGAAAAATACAACGATAAAATTCAAAAAGATTGGAAAATATGGATAAAAGAGGGTGAAAATGGCTGGAAAAATTTAGTTATTAATAGATTGTCATTTTTTAATAGATTGTATTATAAGAGATCTGTTTATGTTTCTGATATTATAAAAAAACCGCAAGAGGCAATATTAATAATAGGCAAAGGTGAAAAAAATAATCCAATCACTGTTCCAAAAGATACTTATGTTCATCAAATCATTAAAATGGAAGCAACTGGTTATGACCCATATCCGGATATAAATCAAATTGATTGGGCTGGAAAGACATATCTTGGCTGGAAAGCAAGATATGGTATTGCTGCTGTTGACCCCAATGTAATTCCGCTGCGCCGTCTTATTTTTATTGAAAATTATGGTTTTGCCTGGACAGGAGATACAGGTGGTGCTATAAAAGGGAAAAGAATAGATTTATGTTTTAATACTACAAAAGAAGCATTTGCCTGGGGAAGAAAAAAAGTAAATGTTTATGTTCTTGGGACAAAACCAATAAGTTATTATAAAAATAAAAAATGATGTTATATTTAACAAAAATATGATAAAATTTTTTGTTGTTTGAATTTTATAAATATAAGTGCCATGCCTAGGCGGGGAACTAGCGGTGCCCTGTACCGGAAATCCGCTTTAGCCGGGCTGAGTTATCTTTTTGAGGATATATTTTTAGTTAACCAGAATAATTTCAAAAGCGTTGAAGGTTGGGTCTGGTGCACTCCTGTTCCTCAAACCCCGTCAGGTCCGGAAGGAAGCAGCGGTAAGAGGGTTTGCAGCGAGGTGTTGCCAGGACGCCTGACTGGAGCAGATGGATTATTATGGCCTGAAGATATATTCAAGAAAAGATGGTATGGCACAAAAAATAAAGGTGTATTATGGAAAATAAATATTTAGTTTTTGCAAGAAAATGGAGACCGCAAAATTTTGATGAAATTATAGGTCAGGACCATGTAATTATTTCATTAAAAAGAGCCATAGAAACAGGAAGAATTATGCATGCTTATCTTTTTTCCGGACCAAGAGGGATTGGAAAAACAACAACTGCAAGAGTATTTGCAAAAGCATTGAATTGTGATAAAGGGCCAACTGTGAATCCCTGTAATGAATGTGTGGTTTGTAAGGAAATAATAGAAGGTAATTCTCTTGATGTTATTGAAATAGATGGAGCATCAAACAGGGGCATAGATGAAATAAGACAGTTAAGAGAAAATATCTGGATTGGTTCTGCCCGCGGGAAATATAAAATATATATAATAGATGAAGTTCATATGCTCACAAAAGAAGCTTTTAATGCATTATTAAAAACATTAGAAGAACCTCCAAGGCATGTTATATTTATTTTTGCTACAACAGATCCTAAAAATATACCCGAGACAATATTATCAAGATGTCAGCATTTTAGATTTAGAAGGATGCCGGTAAATTTAATAATTGAAAATTTGAAAATGATTGCAAAAAGCGAAAAAGTTGATTATGAAGAACAGGCATTGTATTCAATAGCCAAAGCTGCAGATGGTGCATTAAGAGACGCCCAGCGGATTTTTGACCAGTTTGTCACATATGCAAAAGGGGAAAAACTGACATCTGTTTTAGTAAATGAAATGCTCGGTGAAATTGAAAAAGAAAAATTATATGAATTACTTGAGTTAATTGTAAAAAATAATTACAAAGGTGCGATTGCCATAATTGAAAATATATTTGAAAAAGGTTATGATTTAGGACACTTTTTAAAAAATTTTATTGAATTACTAAAGGATTGTTTAATAATTAAAACAACAGAATCAAAAGAATTTTTATCAATAACACAGGAAGATTTTATTAAATTACAGGAAATTATAAAGAATTTATCAAAAGAATATATAGTAAATATTTTAAAAAAAGCACTTGATACAGAATTTTCAATAGAAAAATCCCATCAACCGGATATTATCTTTGAGTTGTTTATCATTGATTCAATTTTATTACTACAAACAAAAAAAGAAGAAAATGATATTTTAAAGGAAAATATTAAAACAGAATCCAAAGCAGAAAAAGAGGCCAGCAAAGTATCAAATGTTATTATTGAATCAATTGAAGAAAAACAAACAGTAAAAAATTTAACAAAAGAAATAATTGAAAAAAGATGGGAAAATATTTTAGAAAGAGTAAAAAGTAAAGATAATAGTCCAGAAATAATCACTGCAATTGAAACGTCAGTTATAGTTACTTATTCAAAGCCGGATTTATTTATTTTAGGAAAAAATCCATTATATACAAACATATTGAACAAGCAAACATCTTTATTAAAGGAAGTATTAAAAGAAGAATTTGGTGAGGATATTGTTGTTGTTGTGCAGGATAAAAATGAATACAAAAAAAATTTAATTTTAGAAAAAAATGTTGAAGAAGAAGAATTAATGAACCATCCTTTGATAAAACAGATAAAAAAGGTCCTGCCAATCAAAGAGGTAAAAATAAAGAAAAAAGATAATTGATAAATAGGAGGTTAGAATAAAATGAGAGGATTTGGTGATATGCAGGAAATGATGAAAAAGGCAAAACAAATGCAGGATGAATTATTAAAATTACAGGAAGAATTAAAGAATAAAACTGTGGAAGCATCTGCAGGCGGTGGCGCAATTACTGTTGTTGCAAATGGTGCAAAACAAATTGTTTCAATAAAAATAAATAAGGATTTTATAGATATAAATGATATAGAGATGTTACAGGACCTTGTAGTAGCAGCAGTAAATGAAGCATTAAACAGAGCACAGGAAATGGCAGAAGAAGAAACAAAAAAAATAACCGGCTCACTGGGGATTAATCTTCCTGGAATGTTTTAAAATGTATAATTATCCGATAAAAGTTCAACGGCTTATAAATGAAATTTCAAAATTACCGGGGATTGGCAATAAAATGGCAGAGAGAATTGCGCTTTATATTTTAAGACAGGATAAATTATTCATCGACAATCTTTCTCGTGCTATAGATGATATTAAATTGATTAATTTTTGTCAAAGATGTTTTAATATAAGCGAGGATAAATTATGCGAAATTTGCAAAGATGATAACAGGGACCCGTCAATTATTTGTGTGGTTGAAAGTCCGCTTGATATCATAAGCATAGAAAAAACCGGTAAATTTACAGGTACATATCATATATTAAATGGCTTGATAAATCCTTTGAACAATATTTTACCTGATAATTTGAAAATACAAGAATTGATTAAAAGAATAAAAGATGAAAAAAACATAAAAGAAATCATATTAGCAATAAATCATACCGTAGAAGGCGATACAACAACACTTTATATAATTTCTGCTATTAAAGAAAATTTATTAAATGTAAAAATTACACGTCTTGCAAAGGGTCTGCCAACTGGTTCTGATATAAAATATGCAGATGAAATAACGCTTGGTCAGGCAATTATGGAGAGAAAAGAAGTCTGATGGTGTGTTTATGAAAATTCCGGAAATTCTATCACCTGCCGGTAATCTTGAAAAATTACAATTTGCTTTTGCCTATGGTGCGGATGCTGTTTATGTAGCAGGTAAGGAATTCAGTTTACGCTCTTATGCCGGAAATCTATCAGATGAAGAATTACAAAAAGCAGTTGAATTAACTAAAGCAAATAAAAAAAAGATTTATGTTGCTGTAAATATTTTCCCATATAATAAAGATATCAATGAAATAGAAAAATATATAAAGTTTTTAGCATCATTAAAAATAAATGGTATTATAGTTTCTGATTTGGGTGTATTTTCCATTGTGAAAGAAATTGCACCATCTATACCTATCCATATTTCAGTTCAGGCAAATAATTTAAATTATAAAGAAATAAAAATGTGGAAAAAATTAGGTGCAAGCCGTGTTATTCTTGCAAGAGAATTATCTTATGAAGATATTGTTGAAATAAGAAAACAGGTTCCTGACATTGAACTTGAAATTTTTGTGCATGGCGCTATTTGTATGTCTTATTCCGGCAGGTGTTTACTTTCCAATTATTTAACCGGCAGGGATTCAAACAAGGGCGAATGCGCACAAAGCTGCAGATGGAAATATTTTCTTGTTGAAGAAAAAAGAAAAGGTGAATATATGCCTGTGTTTGAAGATAACAGGGGCTCCTATATTTTAAATTCAAAGGACTTATGCACAATACAGAATTTACATAAATTCATTGAAGCAGGCATAGATAGTTTTAAAATAGAAGGCAGGATGAAAAGTATTCATTATGTTGCTTTAACAACTTCAATTTATAAAAAGGTAAGAGATGAATATTTAAAAAATCCGTTTACATATACTTTTAATAATAAATATATGGAAGAACTTGAAAAAATTTCACACAGACCATATACAAAAGGATTTTATTTTACAGATGAAAATATGAAACAAAATTATGATTTTTCTGATTACATTTCAACATATACTTATATTGGTTATGTTATGGAAGAAAATCAAAATGATTTAATAAAAATATCTGTAAAAAGGACTTTTAAAAATAATGACGATATGGAATTTTTTTTACCGGATGGTAGTTATTTTAAAACAAAAATAAAAGAGATTAAAAATAAAGATAAAATTGATGAATTATATACAAAACAAAATCATGAATATTTTATAAAAATTGAAAATAATAAGAAATTACCTGAATTTACAATTTTAAGAAAAAAAATATAATATTCACATATTATCCACATTAACTCACAAATTTTCCACATCAAAAAACCCTTTATATTTCAATGTTTTTTTAATATAACATAAAAAATTCCAGATAAATTTCAACAAAGAATAAATTTAATATTTATATGTATTTTTAAAAATTATTTAAGTAAACAATTAACAAAGTTAAAATTATGTTATTTTTTGATTATGACTTAGTTATTCAATACGTGTTTGTTTTGCAACAAAAAATCAGTAATAGACAATAAGAAATTCCTCTACCATTCGGCGAAAGGATAAAGGTGATGGGGAAATAAATACATTGCAGATTGTAGATTGTCAATAATTGATTGAATAACAAAAACAATCAACAACCAGCAATCAGCAAGTTACTTTTAAACTTTCCAATTTAAAAATTTCAAACTTATATCTTAAATTGAAAACCGTAAATCGAAAAAGGATTATGATTATATATTTTGAAATTATATTTTATAATTTAAAATTTTAAATCATTAATATTGACATAACATTTTCTTGTGTTATAATTAAAAAAAAAAGAAAAAGGAGGGAACTGTGGATAAAAAAGAAAAAGGTATTAATTTGACAGGTGTTAAAATACTTGTTTTTATGGGCATTGGTGCTGTTATTGGCCTTGTAATCGGATATTTTTATTTTGACTGGCTTTTTGGAGAATATATGTTAACAGTTAGAAAATATATAGATAATGATTGGGCAAAGGTTCAATACTATTCAAACAGAATAGTTGACCAGGCAATTGTTTTACAGAATATGATGCATAAGGATAAAGTAAAATATGATTCAGCAATTTTTGATGATGTAATTGATGCAAGAGCGCGTCTTGTTGGTGCTGAAAAATTAGAAGATAAAATAAGAATACTCAGTGATCTGGAAAAGAAAATCAGTGCTTTAATAGAGTATTATAATTCAAGATTGGATTTAAAAAATATGCGGTTTGGTTATATTGAATGGGGAATAATCACAGGTCCCTATATTGATGAATACAATGAGAATAAAATAAGATATGCTGAGTCAGTAGAACTATATAATGATAGAATAAAAAAGTTTCCTTTTAAAGGAGCTGCAAATAAGAGAAATTTAACAGTATTACCTAACGTAGAAACATCCACAGTTATGCCTGTTAATTATGATAGAGAAGAATATAAAAAAGATAATATTTTTAGAATGAATAAATTAGAAGGTAGTAGTAGTGCGGGTAATAACTGAAGAAATTTAATTTTCTTCAGAGGAAAGTCCGGACTCTATGAAGCGCGGTTCCGAATGAAAATTCGGGATGCTGTTTAAAAAACAGTATACGGAAAGTGCCACAGAAACCAGGTAGCCACGAAAAATGGTGCTTTGCGTCATTTCGTGGTCACAGTGAAAAGGTGAGGTAAGAGCTCACCGTGTTCTGGGTAACCAGAACTGCAAGGCAAACCCAACCGGGAGCAAGACCAAATAGAGGGCGGATGAATACAATTTTGTATTCACGGATTGCTTCAGTCCAATGCCCAGGGTAGGTCGCGCAGATTGATTATTACCGCCATATATTTTTATATGGTACAGAATCCGGCTTATAGCACTGCTACCACCTTTTGTTTTATATCTTTTTAATTCTTTTTTTCGGAGCAAAAAATTGTATAATTTATGTGATTTGCATTTGCATTCAAATTTTTCATGGGATGCAAAATTAACAATAGATGAGATTGTAAATGCTGCAAAAAGCGCTGATATTAAAATTGTTGGTATCACAGAACATATTGATTTCTGGGATGACCATAAACAAAATTACCTGAAATTTAATTATAATGGTTACTCAGAAACCATAAATAAATTTCAATCATTAAATTCTATCAATCTTTTAAAAGGATTTGAAATAGGTGAAATCCATATTTATTCAGATAGATTTAATAAATTTTTAGAGGGTAAGAAATTTGATTATATTATTGGTTCAATTCATACTGTTGGCGATTATACACCTGTTTTTGATAATTATTTTGAGCAATACGAGAATATAAAAGATGCATATAAGGCATATCTTGAAGAAGAATACAAATTAATAAAATACGGTGGTTTTGATGTTGCTGCGCATATTACTTTAATGCATAGAACAGGTGGAAAATTTTTCAAAGATTTTAATTATAATACTTTTAAAAAAGAAATTGATGATATATTAAAACTTATGATATCTAAAAAAATTGGTCTGGAAATAAATACATCCGGGATGAGATATTTTGCCGGTGGTCCTGTTCCTGACTTTGATATTGTAAAAGCATACATTGATTTAGGCGGAGATATAATAACCGTTGGTTCGGATGCACATTTAAAAAAAGACCTTTTTTTTGGAATTAAAGAAACATTTGAAATTCTTGATAAAATGGGTGTAGAGGAATTAACTTATTTTAAAAAGAGAAAACCGGAAAAATTTAAAATTAAAAATGGATAAAATAATTAAAAACGACTACAAACTTATCATATTTGATTTTGATGGAACCCTTGTTGATTCTGTTCCAAGTATTCACAAAACAGCAAATATAATGGCAAAACAGTACGGAATGAAACCAATATCAATAAAAAAAGTAAAAACAGCTGTAGGTGCAGGATTATCCAGATTTTTGGAAGATATATTTAGAGAAGTAATCAAAAGATATGGCATTGAAAAAGTTAAAAGTGATTATGTAAAATTATACAAAAAAAATTTTACCTATAAAATTAAAACTTTTAGTGGAGTTAAAAAAGTTTTAAATAAATTAAAAAAAAATAAAATTATAATGATAATACTCTCCAATAAATTATTTTATTTTATAAAAAAATCCTGTCAGTATGCTGGAATATATAAATTTTTTAAGAAGATAATAGGAAGGGGTGACTTAAAAAAAGACAAACCAGATGCATATCCTATAAACTATATTTCAAAAAAATACAGGATTAATAAGAAAAATATATTACTTGTAGGAGACAGTCAATATGATGCTGAATGCGCCGCACGTGCAGGTGTTGATTTTTTTTATTTGAATTATGGCTATGGAGATAAAAATAAGACAAAAAAATTTAAACCAACCTATATTGGAGAGAAAATGTTTGATTTATTAAAGGTGATAAAATTATGATGACAATAATAAACAGCGTATTACCGGCATTTCTTATAATTGCACTTGGTTATTTTTTAAAAAGGAAAAATTTTATTACTGAATCAACAGATAATTTTATAAATGGTATTGCATATTATCTTATTTTACCCTGTATGATTTTTTCGAGTATTAATAAAATGCCATTTAGAGAAGTTTTTAATTTAAATGCTGTTATTGGTTTATATATTACTGCTATTATCACTTTTATTTTATCTTTGTTTATAACGGGCACCTTTGCAACTTTTAAACAGGGATGTATGGTAACATCATCTGTTCGTTCTAATATTGCTTACATTGGATTTCCAATTGTGTTTAATTTATACGGCACGCAAGGGCTTGGAAAGATAAGTGTCTTAACAGGTTTTTTAGCTGTTTTTATTATAAGTATTGCTGTTATTTATTTGAATTTTTTAAGTACAAAACAAAAAGAAAATGTTTTATCATTTGCATTAAAAGACCCATTAATTTTAACATCTATTGGTTCATTGTTATTTTCTTATTTTAATTTAAAATTTCCATTATTTATTAATAATACAATTGATATGCTTTCAACAATGGGCTCGCCGCTTATGCTCATTGCTGTTGGTAGTGGATTAAAAATAAGAACAATTAAATCAGATAAAATAGTAATAGCAATAATAACTGTAATTAAATTAATTATAATGCCTTTTATTGCTTATTTGATTTTTAAATATTTATTGCCACTCAATGATATTGAATATTTTAATATTGCAATTTTAACTGTTTCTTTTCCAACCGCACTTTCAAATTATGTCTTAATAAAAAAATTCAAAGGCGATACAGAACTCTGTGCTGCAATAATAACAGTTACAACTGTTCTATCCCTTTTTTCTGTTTCTGCCTGGGTTGTATTTCTTATTCATTAAATTTAATATTTTTGGTATAATACTTCCAATAAATATTAAGGTGATAAAAATGAAAAAAGCAATAAAAATTTTATTAATTACATCAGTTTCATTATTTATATTGTTTTTTATCTTACTTGCTACAATTCCATTATGGTTTCCATTTGAAAAGGTAAAAGATTTTGTTGTAAAGGAGTTAAGTGAAAAAATAGGCAGAGAAGTTATAATCAGAGATGTGAGTTTTAATATATTAAAAGGAATCGAATTAAAAGGTTTTTCTGTAAAAGAACCAAAAAGATATGGCAACAGGGATTTCATAAAAGATGAAAGCATAGTTTTAAAATATAATTTACTTGCACTTTTAGGCAGTGAACTTGTTATTAATAAGTTTGAAATGGTTTCTCCTTATGTTGAAATAATAAAAGAAAAAGATGGAAAATATAATTTTTCAGATATAGTTGAAAATTTTGCTTCTGAAAAAAAACCGACATCAACAAAACCAAATAAGAAATCAGAAACATCAAAAGGTAGTTTTATTAAAAATATTATAATAACAAGTTTTTCAGTAAAAAACGGAAATTTTGTTTATGTGGATTATTCAAAACCCAAAGTTATGTCTTTAAAGGTAGAAAAATTTAATTTTGATATGGAAGATTTAATTTTATCAGCAGTAAAGCCGGTTGGTATAAAAATGGATTGCACTGTCTGGTATAACAAATTCAGCATCCCTGTTTCATTGAAATCATCATTAACTGCAGATTTGATTAATAAAAAGGCAAAACTGGATATTAATTATTTTAGTTGTGGTGGTATAAATACAACAGGTAAAATTGATATAATTAATTTCAAAGATATAAGTGGTTCATTAGCTTCTTTGGCAAATACTAAAAAAATCCTTGAATTTTTACCGCAGGATTTAAGCAGTAAAATACAGGAATTAAATATTTCTATTGATATAATAAATGATTTTAATTTCAGTTTCACATCTGGTGTTTTAGCATTTAATAATATTTTAAAATTAGAAAATGGTTCATTAACCTATAAAAATAAAAAAGTCATCGAAAGTTTAAAGGCAAAATTAAATGTAACAAGCAAATACGATTACAAAGGAAATTTTAATTTTTTACTTGCAGGAAACGAAGTTAAAATTACATCAGAAGGAACTTCCATAAATATTCCGGATGAAAGCGTATATAACATAGATATTTATTCTCCAAAATTTGCAGTTGAGTATTTGCTTGCCTTGTTTCCAAAAAAAGAAAAAAAATCAAAGGATGAAAAAACAGTAAAACAAGAAAAACAAATAAACAAAAAGAAAAAAACCCGGATTAAAAATACACCGGGGGTTTATTTAACTGTAAGAGCTGATTCTATTTTTTATAAGGATGTGAACATTGGCAAAACAATATCAAGCATAAGATTTGTAAATGAAAAATTGTATGCAGAAACATCAATAAACGCTTATGAAGGCAAATTAAATAGTAATCTTGTTGCAGACATTAATAAAGAAACCTATTCAATAACAGCAGATATTACTTCTGTTGATGTTCATAATCTTATAAAAGATACAATAAGTGTAATGCCTAAAAAAGAGGCGGATAAAAAAACTTTACTTGATGATTTAAAAGACAAGGTCCATGGAAAAATGACAATGGAGTCAAAATTTAACGGTTCTACTTTTGGCGATATTGCACATACAATTTCAGGCGATGGGTATTTTCTTATTAAAAATGGTAAAATAACATCAACTGAAATGGGAAAAGACCTGTCAAACAAACTTGGAATTAAATTTTTAGACCAGGATATTCCTTTTACAGAGATGTATTCAGATTTTAAAATGGCAAATGGAAAAATAAAAGTAAATAAACTAAGAGTTTATAATGGGCCAAATGGAGAAAACGGGGATATAAGAATACGCGGAAGCGGTTATGTAACAGTTGATAAGGAACTGGATTTTAAACTTGAAACAGAGATAAGTCCTGGTCAGGGTAAAGTTTTGGATGAATATTTTGCAAGAAATTTAAATATAAAAGATATTTCTTATGCATATAATAAGGATGGTTGGTTGCCTTTTGATTTCAGGGTATATGGCACCATAATTAGTAAAAAATATGATTTTTCGCAACCAAGGATGATGGAAAATATAAAAAGAAATTTAACTAAAAAAGTAGAAGAAGAAGGAAAAAAATATCTTGAAGAAAAAGGCAAAGAGTTAATTAAAAATTTATTTGGTAAATAAAGATTTACAATTAAGATTAAAAAAGTTATAATAAAAATTAAGGAGGTGAAAAAAATGAACATATTAAAATCAATTCATTTTATTCATCACGCCTGTTTTAGAATTGAAATTGATAATATTCTTATTTATACTGACCCGTGGAAATTAAAAAATCCAAAAAAGGCAAATTATATATTTGTAACGCATGAACATTATGACCATTTTTCAGTACCGGACATAGAAATGATTTCAGATGAAAATACAACTATCATTTTACCAGATAATATTGCATCTGAATTGTCAGGATATAAAACAAAGCCGGTAAAACAGGGAGATATTTTTAATTTGAAAGATATAAAAGTAGAAGTTATTCCGGCATATAATGTAAATAAAAATTTTCATAAAAAATCAGATAATAAAGTCGGATATGTCATTGAAATAAAAGGGAGCAGAATTTATCATGCAGGTGATACTGATTTAATTGATGAAATGCAAAAACTAAAAAATATAAATGTTGCTTTACTTCCTGTGGGAGGAACATATACAATGAATGCAGATGAGGCCTGCAAAGCAGCAGAAATAATAAAACCAGATATTGCAATACCAATGCATTATGGCGTTGTTGCCGGCTCTATAAAGGATGCAGAAAAATTCAAAAAACAATGTAAGGTAAAAGTTGAAATATTAAAAGAAGAAGAGTAAAAGAAAATTAAAAATATTTTTAAATTGAAAATTGTAAATCGTAAAATGTAAATATAATTTATGGTGGGCCCTGTAGGACTTGAACCTACGGCCAATAGATTATGAGTCTACTGCTCTGACCAACTGAGCTAAGGGCCCATATATTAGTTTTTATTATTATATTTTTTTATTGTTGATTGTCAAGTAAAATGATTTATAACAACATTGCCGGTTGGTGATTGTTTATTGCTGATTGGGAAAACGAAAAACAAACAGTAAACAGCAAAAAGCAAAAAAAAATATAAAAATAAAAGGAGTGAAAATGTTAAATAAAGAGCAAAAAAAGACTTTATTAAAATTAGCACGCGAGACAATAGAAAAATATATAATACAGGGAATAATATTAAAATATGAAAATAAAGACCCTGTATTAAATGAAAGGTGTGGTGCTTTTGTTACAATACATAAAAAAGGACAGTTGCGTGGATGCATAGGTATGATAGAAGGCAATCAGGAGTTATATAAGACAATAATAGAAATGGCAATTGAGTCAGCAACAGGTGATCCGCGTTTTTCTCCTGTTTTACCCGATGAGTTAAAAGACATTGATATTGAAATTTCTGTTTTATCTCCACTTAAAAAAATTAATTCAATAGATGAAATTATACTTGGAAAGCACGGTGTCATTGTAAGAAAAGGATTCAGAAGCGGTGTTTTTTTACCACAGGTAGCAACAGAAACCGGTTGGGATAAAGAGACATTTTTAGAAGAGTTATGCAGTGGAAAAGCAGGACTTTCCAAAGATGCTTATCTTGATAAAGATACACAGATTTATATTTTTGATGCAGAAGTTTTTGGGGAAAAACAATAAGATAATCAATAATAAAAATCAGCAACAAGTAATTTTGTGTATAAATAACGTTTAAATAAAAAAAGCATTAAAAATAAAGGGGTTTTTTAATTATACTAATGTGAATTTGTTGTGGATAATTTATTATAAAAACAACAAAAAATAATCTAATAAATAATTTTTCCACAAAATCCACATTATTAACAATTTTTTTGTTAAACTAAAGTTTTAAATATAGTTATAAAATATTTATTTAATATTAAGATTGAAAGTTAATAAATATTTATTTATAATATAATAAATTAGACTGAAATATCTATTTAAAATTTATTAAGAGAAGGTGTAATAAATTTGAAAAATTTAAAAGAAATAAAAAAGATATTAAATAAAAATAAAGAAAAAATAAAGAATGAATATGGAGTAAAGTTTATTGGAATATTTGGTTCATTTGCAAGGGGTGGGGAAACAAGAGTAAGTGATGTTGATATATTAGTAGAATTTGAAAAACCAATTGGATTAAAGTTTATTGAACTTGCTAATTATCTTGAAGAAATATTAAATGTCAATATTGATTTACTTACTGTTAACTCAGTTAAGCAAAAGCCAATGCTCTGGAAAAATATAAAGGACGATTTGATTTATGTCTAAAAGAGATTGGAAAATATTAGCATATGATATTTTAGAAAGTATAAGAAAGATCGAAAAATATATCATAAATCTTGAATATGAAAAATATATTAAAGACGAAAAGACAAAAGATGCGATTGTTAGAAATCTTGAGATTATAGGAGAAGCTGCAAATAAAATACCCCCAAATATTCAAGAAAAATATAAAGAAATACCTTGGTCTGAAATTATAGGTTTAAGACATAGATTAATCCATGGTTATTTTGTAATAGATTACGATATTGTTTGGAATATAATAAAGAATGAATTACCAGATTTAAAGAAAAAATTAAATAGATTTTTAAAAATAAAGCAATGAAATCAATAAAAAATATACGTAATTTTATATATTAATCATTACGAGCAAAACGAATGAGATCTTCAAATTTTATAAATTTGGCAATTAAAAAATTTTGCAAATTTATAATGGTTTTGCTAAGCAATATTGCTGTTGCTAACCTCTGCTTTTGAGCGTTTTTAACTGCAAGATTACTTCGTTTGACACATACGCCCTTTTGTTTGTCTGCTCTACTTCTCTTTTGAAAAACTCATAATGACATCTTTTGACATTTCATATTTTTTATCTCCCTAAACTTTTTTCATAATAAATCATTAAAAATCTATCGTGACTGAGGGATTGCAACAATTAAATTTTTAAAATTGACTAAAAATTTTAAATATGATAACCTTGACAAAAAGGAGGAAAAGGTAAAATGTTTAAAAAGATTATTTCTTTTAATAAAAAGATTAAAAATGAAGGGCTTACTTTTGATGATGTTTTATTAATTCCGGCACGGTCAGAAGTCATACCAAGGGACGTTGATACAAAGACAAAGTTAAGTAAGAATATAAATATAAATATTCCCATTGTTTCTGCTGCAATGGATACAGTTACAGAGGCGCGGCTTGCTATTGCAATAGCGCAGGAAGGCGGCATAGGTGTTATACATAAAAATTTAACAATACAGGAGCAGGCAAACGAAGTTGATAAAGTAAAAAGGTCTGAAAGCGGTATGATTTTAGAGCCAGTGACACTTTCACCTGATGCAACTGTTTCCCAGGCAGCACAGTTGATGAAAAAATATAATATATCAGGGTTCCCAATTTGCGAAGGAAAAAAATTAGTAGGTATATTAACAAATAGGGATTTAAGATTTGTAAAAAATAAAAAACAAAAAGTAAAAGAATTGATGACGCCCAAAGAAAAACTCATCACAGCAAAAAGTGGTGTTACACTTGAGCAGGCAAAAGAAATAATGCATAAAAACAGGATTGAAAAATTACCTGTTGTAAATAAGGATTTTGAGTTAAAAGGTTTAATTACCATAAAAGACATAGAAAAAAAATATAAATATCCAAATGCAACAAAGGATAAATTGGGACGTTTGATGGTTGCTGCTGCAGTTGGCCCGTCAGAAGAATTAATACAAAGAGCAAATGCTTTAATACAGGCGGGCGTTGATGTTTTAGTTGTTGATACTGCACATGGTCATTCTGAAAGTGTGATAAAAGCAGTTAAGGAATTAAAAAATACTTTTAAACATATTGATATTATTGCCGGTAATGTTGCAACAGAAGATGGAGCAAAGGATTTAATAAAAGCAGGAGCAGATGGAATAAAAGTTGGTATTGGCCCTGGTTCTATATGCACAACACGAGTTGTTGCAGGAGTTGGAGTTCCACAGATTACTGCTATTATGGAAGTTGCAAGGATTGCAATGAAAAAAGGTATTCCGGTTATTGCAGACGGCGGAATTAAATATTCCGGAGATATTACAAAAGCAATAGCAGCAGGTGCTGACAGTGTAATGATTGGCAGCTTATTTGCAGGCACAGAAGAAAGTCCCGGAGATACAATTTTATTAGAAGGAAGAAGTTTTAAAGTTCATCGCGGGATGGGTTCTCTTGCTGCAATGAAAAAACGTGGTGGCAGGGAAAGATATTTTCAGTGGGAAGAAGAAGAAGAAAAATTAGTTCCAGAAGGTATAGAAGGTAGAGTGCCATACAGGGGTAATTTGTCTTCTACTGTTTATCAATTGGTTGGTGGTTTAAAAGCTGGTATGGGTTATTGTGGAGTTAAAAATATCAAGGAACTAAAAATAAATACTAAATTTGTTAAAATAACAAATGCAGGTTTAAGAGAGAGTCATCCCCATGATGTAATTATTACAAATGAAGCTCCTAATTATAGAATCACAAGATAATAATTATGAAAAATATTATTGTTGTTCTTGATTTTGGCTCACAGGTAACGCAGCTTATTGCAAGGAGAATAAGAGAATTAAACATATATTCAGAAATTTATCCTTTTAATCATCCTTTATCTGAAATAAAAAAACTTATGCCAAAAGGTATTATATTATCCGGTAGCCCTTCTTCTGTTTATGACAACAATCCACCAATATGTTCAAAAGAAATTTTTAATCTTGGTATACCTGTTTTGGGCATTTGTTACGGGATGCAGGTAATTGCAAAATATTTTGGTGGAAAAGTACAAGGTTCACATAAATATACTTCTCACAGAGAATATGGTTTTGCCGAACTTTTAATAAAAGATAAAACAAGTTTACTGAAAGGTTTAAAAAACAAAGAAATTGTATGGATGAGTCATGGAGATAAACTTTCAAAAATACCACCTGGTTTTAAAATTTTGGCAAAAACAGAAAAATCACCTTATGCTGTTATAGAAAATAAAAAAAGAAAAATTTTTGCAGTTCAATTTCATCCGGAAGTAATTCATACGAGAAATGGGGAAAAAATATTAAAAAATTTTGCAGTAAATATTTGTAAATGTCAGAGGGATTGGACTTCGGAGTCCTATATTTCAAAAACAATAAAGGATATAAAACAAATAACTGATGGCGAAAAAGTTCTATGTGCAGTATCAGGCGGAGTTGATTCAACTGTAACTGCAATTTTAATACATAAAGCAATAGGGAATAAATTGGTTCCTGTTTTTGTAAATAACGGACTTTTAAGGTTAAATGAAGAAAAAAGAGTTTTGGAAATGTTTAAAAAATTAAATATAAAAGTAAATTATATAAATGCAGAAAATGGATTTTTAAAAAGATTAAAAGGAGTTGTTGACCCTGAGAAGAAAAGAAAAATAATAGGACATTATTTTATTGAGGTTTTTGAAAATTTTGCAAAGAAAATAGGTAAGTTTAATTTTCTGGCGCAGGGCACATTATATCCTGATTTAATTGAAAGCGTATCTGTAAAGGGACCTTCTGCAACTATAAAATCCCATCATAATGTTGGTGGATTACCTGCAAAAATGAAACTAAAACTAATAGAACCATTAAAATATTTATTTAAAGATGAAGTAAGAGAGGTGGGGAAAAAATTAGGACTTCCTGATGATGTTGTAAAAAGACAGCCCTTTCCGGGACCTGGCCTTGCAGTTAGAATTTTAGGCGAAGTAACAAAAGAACGCTTGAATATTTTAAAAAAAGCGGATAATATTATAGTAGATGAGATTAAAAAAGCAGGTTTGTATCATAAAATCTGGCAGACATTTGGCGTTCTTTTACCAGTTAAAACAGTTGGTGTTATGGGTGATAAACGAACTTATGAAAATGTTATTGCTCTTCGTGCTGTTCATTCAAACGACGGAATGACAGCAGAATGGGTGAAACTGCCTTATGACTTATTAAATAAAATTGCATCACGGGTAATAAATGAGGTAAAGCAGGTTAACAGAGTTGTTTATGATATTTCAAACAAGCCACCTGCAACAATAGAATGGGAGTAAAGTAAAATGATTTCTTTTGGTAGACATATTTGCAATGATTTTCATTTTGCTATAGAGAAAGAATGGCTTTTAACTAATAAAAAAGGTTCTTATTCAAGTTCTACCATTATAAATACAAATATAAGAAAATATCATGGATTACTTGTTGCAAAATTTGATGATTTTGATAATAGAATATTAGTATTTTCAAATACCGATGAAGATGTTAACATAGCTGGAAATGTTTATAATATCTCAACCCATTATTATAATAAAAATACAATCAATCCCGAAGGTTTTAAATATTTAGAAAATTTTACAATTAAAAATGATATTATTACATTTTTGTATTTAATAGATAATATCAGATTAAGAAAAAAAATTTTTTTAATGAAGGATTCAAATACAGTTGTTGTAAATTATGAATTACTGACTCCGGACAGTCATTTAAAATTAACAGTAAAACCTTTAATTGCTTTCAGAGAAGTAGATATATTATTAAAGCAAATCCCCGGTTTTTCTCCTATGGTTAAAACAGAAAATAATACAAAAATTGAAATAACAGCATATATGAATTTTCCTCCTGCATATATTTATTTATCAGAAGGTGCCAAAATAGATACAAAAGGAAACTGGTACTGGAATTTTTTCTATTTGCGTGAAGATCAGGCGGGTTATGAAGCAATTGAGGACTTATATAATATCGGCACAATAACTTTTGATTTAGAGTATAACAATCCAAAAACAATTGTATATTCAACAGAAAACTTCAAAGAATTAAATATAAATAATTTAGAAAATGAATATAATAATCAGTTTTCAAAAATTAAAAAGACCTGTATTGAAATTGGCGCATGTATTGATGATGATGACTATAGAACAAATATAAGACAGTTAATAGAAACATCGGATTCTTTTGAAATAAGAGATAAAGAAGGCAACCCTTTAATTCTTGCTGGTTATCAGTGGCCTTTTTTTGTATGGTTCAGAGATGCTCTTGCATCACTTCCCGGATTATTACTTATCCCTAAAAAATACGATATTGCAAAAAATTTTTTGGAATACACATTACAATTTGAAAAAAATGGCATAATTCCTTTGTTTATGCCTGTAGGAAAAAAAGAAGTAAAGGATATTAAATATACTTCAGTTGATACAACTTTATGGTTTTTTTATGCTTTATACAAATATCTTTTATATACTAATGATTATAAATTTGTATCAAAAGACAGTGAAATTTTTAATAGATTAACATTCATTATTAAAAAATATTCAGAAGGAACCGACTATAATATTCACAGAGATGATGATGAATTACTTTATGCAGGGCTCAATGGAATGGCTTTGACCTGGATGGATTCAATAGCAAATGGCGAACCAGTTACACCGAGAAAAGGCAAAGCAGTGGAAATAAATGCACTTTGGTATAATGCAATAAGAATAATGCAGCATATCTGTGAAAAAAACAACTCCAAAGAAATGGCAAAAGAATACAAAAATTTTGCAGATAGAATATTTAAAAGTTTTAATGAAAAATTCTGGTATGAAGATGGTGGTTATTTATATGATTTTATAGATGGTGATTATAAAGATGAATTAGTAAGGCCAAATCAAGTACTTGCCTTGAGTTTGCCATTTGAATTAATAATTGAAAATGAAAAGAAACAAAAAATAATGAATTCTGTGATAAAAGATTTATATACATCTTTTGGATTAAGAACACTTTCTAATATGTCCACATTATATAAGGCAACTTATTCAGGTGGTCCTGTTGTTCAGAGCAGAGCAATGCACCAGGGAACAGTATGGGCATGGCTTATAGGACCTTTTATTACAGCTTATTTAAGAACTTATAGAAAAACAAAAGAAAGTTTGGCATTTATAAGGACAGTTTTTGAGCCATTTTTTGAGCATACAAAAACAGCGGGGCTTGGCACAATTTCAGAGATGTTTGATGGAACATCTCCGTATCATGCCAGGGGTAGAATTTCCCATGCTCTGGCTGTTGCTGAAATAATTCGTTCATATTTTGAGGATTATTTATCAAATAATGAAAAAAATTGATATTTTAGTAATTTTATCAAGTCCAAGGACAAATTCAAATTCTTCGTTTGCTGCATTAACACTTGCAAAAAAATTTAATAAAAATTTTAAAATTATAAATGTTAATAAAATAAATATTAAGCCATGTAAAAGCTGTTTTTATTGCAGTAAAACATTAAAATGTTGTTTAAAAGATGATTTTGAAAAAGTTTTATATTATTTAAACAAAGCAAAAATTATAATTATTGCATCTCCGATTTATTTTACAGGTGTTCCAGGACCATTAAAAATTTTTATTGATAGAAATCAACAGCAGTGGGAAAAATTTAAGACGGGTTATTTTAAGAAAATAAAAAAATCTGGTTTTATCATTTTAACATCAGGTGCAAATATTTCAAAATATTTTGCACCGGCAGAAAGTGAAATAAAAAGTTTTTTTGCTGTAAATGGGATAAAGTGCAAAAAGGTCTTTAAATTTGGTAATATGGATAATGCCGGTGAAATAAAAAAAGAAAAATATTTTAAAAAATTAAAAGTATAAAAATGGGAACAATTGAATTAATAAATGATAACATTGAAAAATATTTGAATTTTTTAACCTTTGAAAAAGGACTTGCAAATAATTCTATTATATCTTATAAAAATGACCTGCATATATTTACTGATTTTTTAAAAAAAAATAAAATAACATCAGTTAACGAAGACGAAATAATTGATTTCATTTTTTTTATGAAGACCCAAAAATACTCAGAACTTTCAATTGCAAGGACACTTGTAGCTGTTAGAAATTTTTATGTTTTTCTTGTCCGTGATAAAAAAATTACCAAAAATCCATTTGAAAATATGGATGCTTTTAAATCGCATAAAAAAATTCCAGAGATCCTTTCAAAAGATGAAATTGAAAAATTAATAAGCGCTCCTGATTTATCCAATAAAGAGGGAATAAGAGATAAGGCAATTTTAGAATTATTATACAGTGCCGGTGTGCGGGTATCAGAATTAGTAAATATGGAATTAACAGATATAAATCTGGAGGAAAAAATTGTGCGTTGTTTTGGAAAAGGTTCAAAAGAAAGAATAGTCCCTGTTGGTGATTATTTGATAGATGCAGTAGCAAATTATCTTGATATACGAAATACATTTATTAAAAAAGGTTACAGCCCTTATCTTTTTGTAACAAGGCGCGGAGATAAATTTACAAGAATGGGTATATGGAAAATAGTAAAAAATTATGCTAAAAAAGCTGGTGTTACAAAAGATGTTTATCCACATATTTTTAGACACTCATTTGCCACTCATCTTTTATCAGGCGGTGCTGATTTGCGAAGCGTTCAGGAAATGCTGGGGCATTCTGATATATCAACCACACAAATTTATACCCATGTAGATAAATCAAGATTAAAAAAAATACACAAACAGTTTCATCCAAGGGCATAATATGGCTAAATTAAATTTTTATATAAAACTTTTATTAATCACAATTTTTATTATTTTTTTATTAATCATAGGAAAATTCGCAATCAAATTTTTTATTGAAAAATCAAAATGGCAAAGATTTGAAACAAAAGTAGTAAAGGTAATAGATGGTGATACAATTATAATAGACAAAGACAATCAAACTGTGCGACTTCTTGGCATAGATGCTCCTGAAACAAATCATCCTGATTATCCGGTACAGAAATTAGGAGTTGAAGCAAAAAAATATTTAAGACAAAGAATAGAATTTAAAAAAGTAAAAATTGAATATAATATTGAAAATATGTATGATAAATATGGAAGATTACTTGCGTATGTTTATTTTAACGGTACTTTAATAAATGCAGAGATGATAAAAACAGGTTATGCCTATGTTTACACGGACATAAATTGTTCCAAAACAAAGGAATTTAAAATTTTGGAAAGTGTTGCAAGACAATTTAAAAAAGGAGTGTGGAAGGACAGATAATGAATAATTTTTACGGAAAATTAGCAGCAATAACAGCAGCGCTTGTTATAATATTCTTTTTTGCAAACAGATTAATAATAAAAGAATTAAAGAATATAAATTTAACTCAGAGTAGTGCAGCACAAACTTATCAGTATAAGCATGATTCAGATTTTAAAGACAAACAAAAGAAAAAGATAAACTGGAAGGATGCAAAAAATTATATTGATTATTATGTAGAGGTAGAAGGAGAAATAGTATCATCATATAATTCAGGAAAGGTTTGTTTTTTAAATTTTCATAAGGACTATAAAAATTATTTAACACTTGTTATTTTTGCTTCTGATTTTAAAAAATTTCCGGATAAACCAGAAAAATATTATCTTGGTAAAAAGGTAAGGGTGGAAGGCAGAATAAAGGAATACAAAGGAAAGCCGGAAATAAAAATAAAAACCCCAGACCAGATAAATATTATTGAATAATACAATTTACAATTTTCGGTTTTCAATTTACGGTTTGAAAAACAAAAAATAAAAATAGAAAATTGAAAAAATCCTCTACCCAAAAACTGTCCATTACCCATAAGTATTAAGAAGCAGGTATACCGCTTTATTTTTCGTAAAAAACGGTTGAGGAAAAGTCGGGCAAAGAATTTACAGTCAAAAGTAGACGAGGCTTACGCAACACCCCTTAGATAGCATTAAGAAGGGCGTTAAAATTGGGAGTAAGTAAACGAGACAACACTGCGAACCACCCGTAATTTTCCTCAAAAATCAGGATATACCTACTTCTTATTAAAAAAGAAGATGTGGGTAATGGACAGACCCAAAACGGGGAGAGGATAAAGGCGAGGGGGAGATAAATACATTGCTGATTGGTGATTGCTTGTTGCTGAAAATCAAATAGTAAAAAGCAAACGGCAATTGAAATGAATTTGGCAATTATTATAAGGCTTTTATGCATTTTTTACCTCAAATATGCGAAAGCCTGAATAAAAAACAATTTACTTTTTTTTAAATACATTTATAATTTAGATATACTAAATTATATGTTTATATAGAAAAAAGTCTGTAAATAATAAAGAGGTATAAAATATGAATTTTTTTAAACAGATAAAAAATAATTTATTAAAACTTTTAATAAAACTTGACAATGGTTTTTTGTGTGATACCTGCAGGTTCAATCATCCAAACACCTGCTCGCATCAACAACGGCCAAATGCAAAAGAATGTAAGGACTACGAACATAAATAAAAAAGGAAGGTGTTTATGCCAACTTATGTTTATAAGTGTGATAATTGTGGTGAGTTTGAGCAACAGCAATCAATAAATGACGAAGCATATACAAAGTGTCCAAAATGCGGCAGCGTAAATATCAGAAGAATGGTAACAAATACTGCAGGTGTTATTATGCGTTCAAGTGCGAATAAAAATATAACACCTTCAGTTCCTGCACAATGTAAGAACTGTGGTAATATAGATAGTTGTGATAAAATTAAATAAAAATTTTTTTGGAGTAAATAAATGAAAATAACTGCCATTATTCTTGCTGCTGGAAAAGGCACAAGAATGAAATCATCGATTCCAAAGGTTTTACATAAGATAGCAGGAAAAGAAATGATATCATATGTATTGGATTCAGTTATTAAGGCAGGTATAAAAGATATAATTATAGTTGCTGGCAGTAATTTTAATGAAGTAAAAAATTTTATAAAAAATAAATATAAACAAAATATAAAAATTATTAAACAAAAGCCATTATCAGGGACAGGACACGCTGTTCTAACAGTAATTAAATCAAAGATAAAAATTCATCCTTTTGTTTTTATATTAAATGGCGATGTTCCTTTGATTCAACCAATAACTTTAAGAAAGATAATAAATATGTTTACAAATACAAAATGTGATGGTATAATTGCTGTCTCAAAAGTTAAAAATCCCTTTGGTTATGGTAGAATTATAAGTGATGAAAATAATAATATAATAAAGATAGTAGAAGAAAAAGATGCTGATATTTTAGAAAAGAAAATTGATATAATAAATGGCGGTTTGTATTTTTTCAAAACAAGTGATTTAAAAGAAAATATAATAAAAATAAAGAAAAATTTAATAAAAGGTGAGTATTATTTAACAGATTTAATTGAAATTTTATCGAAAAAGAATAAGATTTTAAAGCCTTTTTTAATAGATGAACAGCAATTAAAAGGAGTCAATGACAGGTATCAACTTGCAGAGGTGGAAGAAATTAATAACAAAAAAAATCTTGAAAAGCACGCAAAAAATGGTATAACTATAAAGGACTTTAATACTGTATTTATAGAAGACAATGTTACAATTGGTAAAGATACAGTTATAGAGCCATTTACTGTGATTAAAGGGCCTGCAAAGATAGGCCCTTTTTGTAATATCGGACCTTTTACCCATATCAGGCCAGATACAATCATCGGTAAAAAATGTAAAATAGGAAATTTTGTTGAGATAAAAAAGTCAAAAATTGGAGACAATGTTCACATTGCTCATTTAAGTTATATAGGAGATGCAATAATAGGAAGTGGAACAAATATTGGTGCAGGAACGATTACTGCTAATTATGACGGCAAAAAGAAAAACAGGACCATAATAGGGAAAAATGTATATGTTGGTAGTGATGTTGTTTTTGTTGCTCCTGTAAAAATAGAAGATAATGCTGTAATTGGAGCTGGTTCTGTTATAACAGAAAATGTGCCTGCTAACTCACTTGCAATTGCAAGACAGAGACAGATAAACAAAAAAGATTGGGTCATAAAAAGGAGAAATAAAAGATGATACTTTTTTCAGGAAATTCAAATATAGGACTTGCAAAAAATATTGCAAAGGAAATAGGAATAAAACTTGGTAATGCTCTGGTTGATAAATTTCCAGAAGGAGAAATAAGAGTCAAAATAAATGACAATGTGCGTGGCAAAGATGTTTTTGTAATACAATCAACCTGCCCGCCAGTTAATGACAATTTAATGGAATTATTGATTATGATTGATGCCTTGCGAAGAGCATCAGCCAAAAGAATAACAGCTGTTATTCCTTTTTTTGGTTATGCAAGACAGGATAGAAAGGACCAGCCAAGAGTTCCAATTACTGCAAAACTTGTTGCAAATCTTTTAACAGAAGCAGGAGCAGATAGAATATTAACAATGGATTTACACGCTGGCCAGATTCAGGGATTTTTTGATATACCTGTAGACCATTTACTTGCTGCTCCGGTTTTTATTGATTACTTTAAAAAGAAAAAGATTAAAAATTTAGTAATTGCAACTGCAGATATTGGTGGAATAAAACTTGCCTGGTATTTTGCAGAAAAATTAAATATCCCTTTAGTAGTTGTTGATAAAAAAAGGAGAGGCCCTGAGTCAGTAGATGCAATGCATTTAATAGGTGATGTCCAGGGTAAAAACATTTTAATACCGGATGATATGCTCGCAACCGGTGGCACACTTGTTCAGGCAGCAAAGTTTGTCAAGCAGCAGGGCGCTTTAAAGATTTATGCCTGTATGACACATGGGCTTTTTTCTGGTAATGCAATACAAAAAATGCAGGAAGCACCAATAGAAGAAATAGTTGTAACAGATACTATTCCGCAGCAAAACAGAAGTCAGATTAAAAAGATAACTGTTTTATCTGTGGCATGGTTATTTGGTGAAGCAATAAAAAGAATTCACAAAGAAAAGACAATAAGTCAGTTATTTAAGTAAAAATGATTTTATAGGAGGTTTTACAATGAATCGCGTAGAAATTGAAGCAACTTTACGAGAAAAAAAAGTTGCAGCAAGAAATCTTAAAAAGTCAGGTAAAATTCCAGCAATTGTTTATGGCAAGCAGACAAAATCAATGCCTATAGAAATTAAAATAAAGGACATTGAAAAAACAGTTAAAACACTGGAAGAAGGAACATTGCTTATTACTTTAAAATTAAAAGAAAAAGATAAACAGGAAGAAAAGACAGTTGTAATAAAAGAAGTCCAGAGGGACCCTAAAACAGATGAAATAATTCATGCTGATTTTCATCAGATATCTGAAAATGAAAAAGCAGTTTTTAAAGTTCCTGTTTTCGCAAAAGGTGTTGCAGAAGGTGTTAAAATGGGTGGTATTTTGGAGCATAGTTTTAGAGAAATTTCTTTAAGATGTCTGCCAAAAGATTTGCCTTCAAAAATTGAAGTTGATATTTCAAATTTAAAAATTGGACATAGTTTAACCATAGGCGATATTCAATTACCAGAAGGCGTTGAAGTAATGGATGACAAAAACAGGGTATTATTTGCTGTTGTAACACATAAGATAGAAGAAGAAAAACCAGCAGAAGCAGCGGCTGCAGCAGCTGCACCTGAGTTAGCACAGCCAGAGTTAATCAGAAAGGAAAGAAAAGAAGAAGAAGTTGTAGAAGAGGAAGGAAAGAAAGAAGCGCCAAATAAAGAGACACCAAAGAAAGAGGCGGCAAAGAAGGAAGAAAAAAAGTAAAAAAGAAACAGGAAATTTAATGAAATTAATAGTTGGTCTTGGTAATAAAGGAAAAGAATATAAAAATACAAGACATAATGTTGGTTTTATTTTTCTGGACTATTTTGCTGATGAATTAAAAATAAAGTGGACAGAAAAAAATAAATTTGCAGTTTTTACAAAAAAAAATATAAACAATGAAAAAGTAATTTTTTCAAAACCGCTCACATATATGAATTTATCCGGGAAAGCGGTTTATTTTTTTGTTCAAAAATATAAAATAAATATTTCTGATTTGCTTGTAATTCATGATGACATTGATTTACCTTTTTCAAAAATTAAAATAAAAAAGGGTGGTGGAGATGCCGGGCATAACGGGATAAAATCAATTATACAGGAATTAAACGATAATAATTTTAGTAGAGTAAGAATAGGGATAGGTAAACCAGAAGAAAAAGATAAAGTTGTTGATTATGTTTTAGATAGTTTTAGTAAAAGTGAATTAGAAATATTGCTGAAAAAGTTTGATTTAATAAAAGAATTTATTTATAACTGGATTTATTCCGGTTATGAAAGAGCAGTAAGTAAGTTTAAAGATAATTGAAAAACAGATTTTAAAATATAGAGGGGTAATTATGTTACTTTCAAGAGAAGAAAAAGTAATTATTTTAATAATTGTAATATCTTTAATTTCCGGCTGTTTGATTTATTTTTTTACTTCCTTTAAAAGTAAAATAAAAAAAGAAAATATTATTTTAACCCCGACTTATGTAAATATTAATAAAGCCGATATAGACGAACTGGATAAACTGCCAGGTATTGGAAAAACAATTGCAAAAAGAATTGTTGATTATAGAGGAAAAAATAATGGATTTAAAAATATTGAAGAATTGAGAAACATAAAAGGTATCACCAATAAAAAATTAGAAAAAATAAAACAATATATTAAAATAGAATAAAAATTAAAGGGATAATTTTAATGAATAAACCATTTGTTTTTTTATTTATTGCTCTTGCTGTTTCAATATTTTTCTGCGAACACATAATTTCAGGAACTGTTGTTTTAGTTATTATATTTATTTTTTATTTTTTTAACAGAAAAAAATATAAAGATTTAATATATTTTATAATTATCTTTTGTGTCGGTTTTTTTTATTGCTTTTTTAGATTAAATTATATTCCACCCAATCATATAAAAAAAACAAATTATGAAGGAAAGAATTTTTTTACTTTTTATGTAAAAGATGCAATTGAAAATACAGAAGATAAAATTTATTTCAATGGAGATTTAATTTCAATTGAAAATAACAAAGAAAAATTTTCAAATTTAAGGGGAAAGATAAGAATAATTATTAAAAAAAATTTAGGTATTAAAATTAAATATGGAGATATTGTAAAGATAAAAGGTACATTAAAAGAACCGGAAGAAGCGGAAAATAACGATGATTTTAACTATAAAAAATTTTTAAAATATAAATCAATATATTATATCTTTTATGCAAAGGAACAGGATGTAGAAAAAACAGGTAATAAAATACCAAATTATTTTTATTATTTTTCTTATGAATTAAAAGAAAAATTATTAAATATTATATATTCTTCATTGCCAGAAGAAGAAGCCAAAATATTAGAAGGGATAATGCTGGGCAATTACAGAGTTTTGCCGGAAGAGATAAATGATTATTTTAAGAAGACAGGAACAGCCCATATACTCGCTGTTTCAGGAATGAATGTGGGTTTGATTGCTTTGATTGTATTCTTAATTTTGAAATTAATGCATTTTTCAAGAAAGGTAAGTGCTTTTATCACCCTTATTTTTATTACTGTTTTTGCAATTATAACAGGTGCTGACCCTTCTATTATCAGAGCAACTTTTATGGCTTATGTTGTTTTAATCGGATATTTAATTGAATATGACAGTGATTTGTTAAATTCTCTGGCTATAGCCGGTTTTTTTATTTTGCTTTTTAATCCTGCGGAATTATTTTCAGTAAGTTTTCAGTTATCCTTTCTTGCTACATTTGGAATTATTTATTATTCCGGTTTTATAAGTAATCATTTTTCAAATATTTCACGCCAATTATCAGAGATAATTTTTACAACTTTTACATCCCAGATTTTTATTATACCGGTTATGGTAAATACATTTCATCAAATTTCATTGATTTCTGTTGTTGCAAATTTTTTCATAGTACCGATTTCAAGTATTATTACCATTCTTGGTTTCATATTATGGATAATCGGACTGATCTCACATCACATTGCCTTGTTTTTTGGTGCATCTATATTTATATTAATAAAAGCAATGGTTTTTATTGTTAAAATATTATCATCAATTCCATTTGCAGCTATTTCTGTTAAATCAATAAATTTTGTTTTTTTATTTTTTTATTATTTGTTTTTCATAATTCTTCCGCATAAAGATATTGATATTTATTTTCAAAATTTTTCTGTGAAAAAAATAATTGGTTTTGTTTTATTGATTATTTTTATAATAAATTTATGCATTTACAAAAAAGAATCTTATATTTATTTTCCTGCAATTAAATCAACAGCAGCTGTTTTTATAAAAACAAAGAATAATAAAAAGATTTTTTTAATCGGATGTGGCAGAGATAAAAATATAAAAGAAATTAAAAATAATATGGTTTTATATTTAAAAAAATATGGAATAAATATTATTGATTATTTGATACTTTTTAATTTAAAAAACCAGGATAATTATAAAATTATAAAAAATAATTTTTATATTAAAAATATACTATCAAACACATATTTTGATGATAAAGATATAAAAATTATTCCCGATAATACAAATATTAGTGTAGACAAAGATGTTTTTTTATCATTTTATTCAAATTATTTAGAGATATATTTAAAAAATAAAATATTGGTGTTTGCTTCATTTTTAAATGATGATTTTAAAGATTCAAAAGATAAAATAATATTTCCATGCTGTTATGATTTTAAAACAATACAAAATTTTAAACAAAATAATATTATTATAAATACATCCTTAATAGAAAAATATTATAAAATAAAAATTCCGGATTATATATGGGATATAAATAAACAGGGAGAAAAGATGCTTAAATTTTAGGAAATTATAAATATAAAATAGAAATTGTAATACATACTAATAATTATTGAATCATTATGCGTTTTAATAAAAATATTATAAGTAACGCCTCAGTTATAGGAGGTGATAATAAAAATTAAAAATCCCTCTTAATCTCCCTTTTGAAACTGTCCATTACCCATAAGTATTAAGAAGCAGGTATACCGCTGATTTTTTCGTAAAAAACGGTTGAGGAAAAGTCGGGCAAAGAATTTACAGTCAAAAGTAGACGAGGCTTACGCAACACCCCTTAGATAGCATTAAGAAGGGCGTTAAAATTGGGAGTAAGTAAA
>Ga0078972_1002748_pt1 | contig 56566 bp, 48 predicted proteins | sample YelNatPaOPGAMG01_FD_67568 | JGI IMG/M metagenome (GOLD analysis project Ga0078972, IMG submission 67568) | Hot spring thermophilic microbial communities from Obsidian Pool, Yellowstone National Park, USA - OP-RAMG-01 (SPADES assembly) (version 2) | ecosystem: Environmental > Aquatic > Thermal... | reverse complement strand
ACGGCGCCTGCTCGCCCAAGACGACCCACACCATCCTGCGCGTCGACGTGGCAACCCTGGCCGTGAAGACGCTGGTGGATGCCGACGGGCGGCTGCTCACGCCGGAGGCCTGGCCCGAGCCGGGCCGCGTGCTCCTCGCCGACAAGGACCAAGGCCGCTGGTGGATGGATGCGGAGACCGGCGCCCTCACGCCTGCTGGATAGCGTGAGCAGAGAGCGGTCCTCCTCTGCGGCTCTCTGCGTCTCTACACCTTCTGCAATGGCGGAGATGGCGCGCAGGTGAAAGGAAGGACGAGATGGTACGCTTTGCCCGGCGAACACTCCTGGCCATCGTGGCGCTGGCCCTCGTGGCCTGCGCGCCCGCGCCCACACCCGTAGGGGCGGTTCGTGAACCGCCCCCCACCGCCACCCCGGCGCGGCTGGCGCTCGAGTCGATCCCCAACCCCTTCGAGCGCCGGCAGTTGGCTCCGGGCACCTCCATCACCGACGCCGGCCTCTACTTCATGGACGTGGCCACGGGCGCCATCGAGGCCTGGTCGCTGCCCGGCGCAAAGGACGCCTGGTACACCACCTCGCCCGACAATCGCTGGCTCATCGGCTACTGCCCTGACGGCGCCTATGCCGCCGACCGCCAGGGCGGCGCCGCCTTCCGTTGGGGCCGCAACACTCCCCGCTTGCTGGCGGCGCAGGGCGAGTACCTGCTGTTCCATGGCGCGGGCTACCTCTGGATCGCCGGGCCGGGGCAGCCCGAGCCGGTTCCTCTGCCGATCGGGTCGGCCTCATCGCAGGCTGTCATCTCGCCCGATGGCCGGACGGCTGCCGTCACCAGTGGGAACACGCTCTACCTGGTGCAGCTCGACGGCGCCACCTGCCGCGCCATCGGCGAGATGAACGATCCGGCAGGGCGCGCCGCCCAGTCGACGTTCCTGGAGACGGGGCGCCGCGGCCAGGTGATCGTCGTCCACTCCCACTGGCAGGAGGGCGCAGCATCGCAGATGGCGCAGGGGCTCGAGTTCTTCTCCTGGAGCGGCGAGCGGCTGGGCAAGCTGCTGCCGCCGAGCGTCGGGCGCTCGGCGCTCTCTCCCGATGGGCGCCTGATCGCCTGGGAGGAACACCCGTCGCAGCTCACCCAGGCGGTGATCGTGGCCGATGCCGCGACCCTGGCGCCCCGCTTCCGCGTCCTCGGCGCCACCCTCTGCTTCCACGATTTCGGCTCCGGCGACTGGCTGGCCGACAGCTCGGCACTCATCGTGCGCACGGGTGCGGGGTATGGCCTGGTCACCCCCGACGGGAGGATTGCCCCAGCTCCTGCGCCCGAGGATGGGGCGGGCCCCTTCCCCGACGACCTGCTGCCGGCCCCCGACCGCGCCGACCTCTTTGCCGCCGGCCGGCACATGGTGGTGGATGCGACGGGCAGGCCCGTCGCCGCGGCGGCCCTGCCCGCGGACCCCAACGTCGGGTTGCCCGCCGACCTCTCGCCCTGGGGCCTCAGCTCAACCGAACTGCGCTTCGCCCTGCCCCACCTGGGCCATGGCGGCAAGTGCGGTGAGAGCGAGTACCTGCTGCCGGCGCGCGTGGAGCGGCCGCCCTTCGGCCCGCTGGTCCTGGCCGTGCGCCTGCCCGCCAACGACTGCGTCAACCTGCGCGCCACACCCGGCACCAAGGGCCAGGTGCTCACTTGCCTGCCCGGCGGCACCCGCCTCTCGCCCGCGCCCCTGGCCGAGCTGCCCCAGCCCGAGGCGCAGGAGCCCTACTACCTGACCCCCAGCATCGCCTGGGCCGGCGGCAGCCGCTGGCTGCGCGTGCGTGCGCCCGACGGCCAGGAGGGCTGGGTGGATGCCGCGGCGGGGCAGGTGGGCTGGGCGGAATGACATCCGTCGCGTAGGGCTTCTTTCGACGCAGAGGACGCAGAGGAGCGGAGGGCCGCAGAGGTCGGAAGAACCGTCTCGCTCTCTGCCCCTCTGCGGCCCTCTGCGTCTCCATACCCCCTCGAGGACGCAGATGGCGCGCAGGCGAAAGGAAGGAGGAGATGGCACGTCTCGCGCAGCGACCGCTCCTGGTCATCGTGGTGCTGGCCCTTGCGGCCTGCACGCCCACCCCTGTAGGAGCGCTTCAACCGGCTGTGGGTGCTGGACCTGGCGACGCTCTACCGCAGCCCTTCGCTGCGCGAAGGTCTGTGCCGTGGACCGCGCCACCGGCACTACCACACTCTGATCGCCCACGCCACTGGGAGCCCCAAGCGAACGCAAGTAGGCCGGGATGGAATCCCGGCCTACTGAGGGCTGGCCGAGTGTTTCACCGCTACGCCTGCGCGGCGGTGACGGATTCCATCTTTTTGACCGACTCGGGGCTCAGGTGGAAGCTGATCGAGCGGATGAGACTGCCATCGACCACGGTGCGGACGTGGGCCTGCACCGGGCCGATGCCCATCTCGTCGAAGCGGTCGGCCGAGATGCGCGCATTCCAAGTGACCTCGTTGCCCGCGGCCCGAAAGTTGGAGCCCACGATGTTCAGGTGCTCGGCCACCAGTTCACCCAGCCACTGCCCGATCTCGCCGCGCCCGCTATAGACGCGCTTGGGCGAGCGCGGCAGGGGTGGCTCGGTGCTGAGCGTGGCGCTCTCGTCGAACATGCTGAGCGCCTCGTCTAACTCGCGGTTGTTCAGCGCAGCGATCAAGCTCTTGACGATCGAGACTGTATCCTGCATCTCTTTGCTCGTCCTCCTCACGGTGGGCGGTTTCAGCGCACGGTCGAGACTACCAGCCGCTCGGGCAGGGCGCCCAGTTGCTGCAGGAGGCCCAGATGGTCCTGGCTGCTCCAGCGCTCGGTGATCTTGCCGTTGGCCAGCCGGAAGAAGGCCATCGCCTGCCACGAGACGCGCCTGCCCGTGGGCGGGATGCCCCGGTACTCGCCCTGGTGGGTGCCGTGGATGGTGGACCGCACCGCCACCGTATCGCCCTCGGCGACCATCTGCTCGATGGCGATGTGCAGGTCTGGAAAAGAGCGGCGCGAGTCGCGCGCGAACTCGATGGCGCCCTCGATGCCGGAGGCTTGCCCGGGCATCGGGTTGTGGTCCACAAAGCCGGGTGCGAGCACCTCATCGGCGACGTTCAGGTGGCCCCTGTTAAAGACCTCTTCGATGTAGCGCCGTACCACCTCTTTGTTCTGCATGGCCGACATGGCTCAACTCCCGTCGTGTACAGAGTGGGCGGGGCGCAGGTGTGCGCCTCACCGTGGGCTAGCACAAAGTGTGCCCTGCGGCCGGGCGGGCAGCCCTCTGACGGCCGCACCCCTGAGCGGCACCTAGAACTCTTCCTCCTCGCTACCCGCTACCGTTGCCCCGACCAGGCGGCGCACTTCGACCGGCTCGGGCGGGTAGCCGGCCCAGCGGTCGGCCAGGGCCACCATGTCGAGGCCGGCGTCGACAAAGCGGCTGTCGTGGGCGATGATGGTTGCCAGCGGGTCGGGGGGCACGGGGTCGCGGTACGAGCCCATGCCGATCAGCCGCGCCGCCAGGTTGCTGAGGATGACCGCATCGTGGGCGGCCTTCAAGAGGGCCTCCATCTGGTCGCCGATCATCAGGTTCCGTTCGGCGATGCGGTGCTCGTCGCGTTCGGACTTGCGGGCCAGGTGGACGGCGTAGCGGCGTTCCTCGGCGTCGACAACGGTGAAGATGAGTTCGTCGCCCGTGTGTGCGTTCAAGCCCTCCAGCCAGTTCCAGAACTCGGGGGTGGCTTGCATGCCCCATCCTTCCACCTGGCGGTAGACGCGCAGGGCTTCGGCCTCCTCGCGGCCCTCCAGGATGAGAAAGGCCGGGCTGTCGTCGCGGCGTTTGGCGATCTCGAAGGTCGCCGGCCAAAGGGCGGTCACGATCTCTGGCTCGAGCACCAGGTAGTCGCGCTGCAGCGCTCCGCGCTCGATGGGGTGGCGGAAGCGGTTGTCTTGCAGCAGGTAGGGCAGATAGCCGTAGCGGCCATCGGCGGTGGGCTGCACCAGAAACATCTGGCTGATGGCTTTGCGCATGGTGTTCTTGGGGTTGGCGCTGTGCACCGGCGCCAGCTTCTGTACCCCCGCGAGGATCTCCTCGACGGTCAGCGGCCTGTGCGCCTCGCGCAACACCCTCAGGACCAAATCCGTCGTGCTCCGCGCGGTCACTCTCTGCAGCATGGCAATATCATCCTCCGTACACGTGAGTGTCGTGGCAGCAGACGAACTGCCCGATGGCGGGGCCATACCATTCCTTCTTCTACCAGCAAGGTCCGGGCCACAAGCACAAGGATTCGGCTGCCAGGGCCCAAGTCATTGTGCTTGGGCGGCCGGGCGCCTGGGCGATGTGCGCCTTTCCTGCATCTTGCGCTTGCAAAAGAAGGAAGAGCATGGTATGATGCCCGGCGATTGCCAGGGGCCTCGTGCCCGGTACCGGAACGAGTACCGTTCCAAGGAAGCAGGGAGGGCCGTCTGGGGCCGAGCCCTTGCAGACGTAGGGTGTAGCCAGGATGGGTCAACAGGCCCGCAACCGGCAGCCTATCGCAGGGGCCCCGGCGGTGACCGGGTTTCAGGCTTCGCACCACCCCCGTCCTGGGCTGGAGCCGGGTGGTGGCCCAGCGAGAAGCCGGGCTGCAACCCAGGGCTGATGCTTCTTGATGCACCCCAGGCGTACGGAGTGTAGAGGGATAGGGACCCGCGTGCCGGCCGGGCCAGGCGCGGTTGCAGTGCCAGAGCGACCGGTGGGCGGCAGCGGACGGCGGACCAAGGGGGAGATCGGTGGCGAAGGAGCAGGTCATCACATTCAAGCAACACATCGGGCCCGAGCGCGTAAGCGAGTACCTGTCGCTGCCGTTCGAGGTGCCGGCAGGCGCGGCGCGCATCGACGTAGAGCTGGAGTACGACCACGCCATCTCGGCGGCGCCGGGGGCGGGGCCGGGCAACGTGGTGGACCTGGGCCTCTTCGACGCGCGGGGCGCCGAGTTCGGCACGGCGGAGGGCTTCCGGGGCTGGAGCGGCTCCTCGAAGGCCCACATCTTTGTGGCGCCCGACGATGCGACGCCCGGCTACCTGCCTGGGCCCCTGTACCCGGGGGTGTGGAACGTCAGCCTGGGCTTTTACCACGTGCACCCTTCGGGCTGCAACTACCAGGTGACCATCCGGCTGACGTTGGGGCCGGCGCCCGAGCCGGTGCAGCTCTCGTGGCCGGTGCCGCCGGTGCACCGCGAGACACGCTGGTACCGTGGCGACCTGCACAGCCACAGCCACCACAGCGAGGCCACCGGCACCCTGGCCGACCTGTGCGCGGCCGCCCGCGCCCAGGGGCTCGACTTTTTGGCGGTGACCGAGCACAACACCATCAGCCACCACCGGCTCTTGGGCCAGTTCCGCACCAGCGACTTTTTGCCCATCCCCGGCCAGGAGGTGACGACCTACCACGGGCACGGCAACGTGTGGGCCGCGAACCGCTGGATCGAGTTCCGCTGCCGCGGCAATGCGGATATGGCGCGGGTCATCGCCATGGCGCACGCGGCGGGGGCCATGTTCTCGGCCAACCACCCCAAAACCAATGGCCCGCCGTGGGAGTACGGGACCTTTGCCGGGATCGACTGCCTGGAGGTGTGGCAGGCGCCCTGGTTCCTGTCGAACTATCAGGCTCTGGCGGTGTGGGATGATCTGCTGCGCAGCGGCCGCAAGGTGGTCGGCGTGGGCGGCAGCGACCACCACCAGCCGGCTGCCGGCGACAGCTATTGGCAACAGGTGGGCCAGCCCACCACCTGGGTCTACGCCGACGCCCTCGACCAGCCCGAGATCCTGGCCGGCATTCGCGCCGGGCACGTGTTCATCTCGGCCAGCCCGGCGGGGCCGCAGCTCGAGCTGACGGCCACGGCGGGCGAGCAGAGGGCGATGATGGGCGATAGCGTGACGGTCGAGAGCGGCCAGCCGGTGCACGTGAGGGCGCGGGTGCGCGGCGCCGGCGGCAATGTGCTGCGCCTGGTGGGGCCCAAAGGGCCCTGGGTAGAGCAACCCATCGCGAGCGATGACTTTGTTTTTGAGCACAGCCTGAGGGTGCGCGTGCCGAGCTACGTGCGGGCCGAGGTGGCCGAGCCCCGCGAGCCCGAGGAGGCCAACGAGCCGGCCACGCTGATGCTCCAGGCGCTGGGGAACCCGATCTATATTCACATAGTCTGAGTTGGCGGATGTGGGAGGCCGGGCCGCAGTTCATGGGCGTCGGCCGGGGGCCTGCCCGAGGGGGGAGGCCCGAGTGCGCGTTTGGGGGCCCATCGGCCGGGCCTGCAGGGCAGCGGGGCACGGGGGCTGTCGCTGCGGGCTGGGCCGCTGGGCCCGGGGGAGGGTCAAGGGATAGAGTCAACCGGCGCAGGGCGACGCCCAGGAGGGGGCGGCCACGGCTCCTGAACCCGGCTGCGCGAGGCTAAGAGCCTATCCGAAAACCTGTAGAATAGCCCCTTGTGGGCGTCGCTTGTGCCGCATTCGGCGCCGCGGCGCAGCGAAACGCGCACAAGGCCCTAGACTACGCGGCTCTTCGGATAGGCTCCAAGGCGCAGCCGGGCCGAGAGGAGGGTAGCGGTGGTCATCCCAGGCTTTGGTCGTTGGGCCCTGGCCATCGTGGTGATTGTGCTGATCCTGGCCCTGGTGGCCGCTGCAACTGTGGTCATGGCCAGCGCCGTGTTGCAGCCCGAGACGACGCCGGTCATCCAGGTACAGCCCGACGTGGTGGTGCCCGGCGAGATCGTCGTCGTCACCGGCCGCGGCTGGCCGACCCTCACGAACACCGTGCTGGTGATTGCCCTCAGCCCCACCCGCGACTTGGCGACGGCGGGCCTGCTGCCCGTGGGCGCCGTGCCGGTCGATATGAGCGGGCGCTTTGCCACGTCGTTCGTCTACCCGGCGGATGTGCCCTGGACGGCGGTGCGCGAGGTGTGGGTGGTGGCGCGGACGCCGACGGGGAACGTGCAGGCTGCGGCCCATCTCTCGGTGCGGCGCCTGCAGGCGACGGCGACGCCCACGCCCAACCTGGCCATCACCCCCATCAGCACCCGCCAGCAGGTGCAGGGCAGCATCGTGCAACTGGCGCCAGACCTGGGGCTGATGGTGGTGGCCCCCTTCGAGGGCGGCGCGCAGCGGGGTGTCGGCATCCGCACGGCGCGCGTCCAGTTCGTCGATGGGCACCCGGCCAGCCAGGCCGACCTGAGGGTGGGCCTGAACGTGGCGGCATTGGGCTGGTTCGACAGCGCCGGCGTGCTGGCGGCCGAGCAGGTGACGATCCTCGAGGTGACGGGGCCCATCGTGGTCACGCCGGCCCCGCCGGTGTGCACGCCGACGCCCGCTGCAGAAGCGTGCACCCCCACGCCCTTTGTGCCCCCTCTGGTCTGTACCCCGGCCGCCCTCCCGGTAGTGCCCACCTCTGCACCGCGTACGCCGACCCCTGTAGTCTACCCCACCTCGCCCGCGCAGGCCGGGCTCGACATCTGGCAGGGCGAGTTCTGGCCCAACCCCTGGTTCATGGGCCCGCCAGTGCTGGTGCGCGAGTACCGGGTGATCGACTTTTACTGGCGGCAGAGCGCCCCGGCACCGGAGCTGCCGGCCACCGGCTATGCCGTGCGCTGGACGGGCTGCTTCCGCTTCAACCAGAGCGGCCAGTACCGCTTCTTCCTGTTCCTGAGGGGCAGCGCGCGGCTGTGGGTCGACGGCCAGTTGCTGATCGACCAGTGGGGCAACCCGCCCCCGGCCGAGTACCAGGGCGACCTGGCTCTGGACGCCGGCGTGCACCGCCTGGAGCTCGAGTACCAGAACCTGGGGACCTCGGCGCGCATCCAACTGCGTTGGGAGGCGGTGGGCTTTCCTTTGGACCAGGGCCTGTGAGGAGGGTTTGGGGCAGGCGCCCCGGCTAGGGCACCTGGCGGGCCGCTTTGGCCGGCGCCTCGCCCGCCTGGGCGAGGGCACCGAGGACCACACCGGCCAGGATAGCGGCGCTGCCCAGCCAGCCGCGGGCGGCCAGCCGTTCGCCGGCCGCGCACACGCCAAAGAGGGCGGCAAACACCGGCTCGGCGGTAAAGATGAGGGCGGTGTGGCCGGGGGTGGTGAAGCGTTGGGCGGCCGTCTGGATGAAGAAGGCCAGCGCGGTGGCGGCCAGGCCGGTGAAGAGGGCGGCGCCCCACGCCGCGGCAGGCACCGGCGGCAGCCCCCCGGTCAGGAGGGACGCCGCCGCGCTCAGGAGGGCTACCGTGGCGACCTGGGCGAGGGTGAGGATGCGCGGGTCGCGGCCCGGCGCCAGCGCGCCCAGGGCCGTGATGTGGCCGGCAAAGCTGAAGGCGCAGGCCAACACGAGCAGGTCGCCGGGCTGGATGGACCAGTCGGCGTTGAGCGAGAGGAGCGCCAGCCCCACGGTGGCCAGGCCGGTGCCGAGGAGGGCGCGCCGGGTCGGGAGCCGCCGCCAGAGCAGGGCCACGAAGAGCGGCACCAGCACCACCGAGAGGCCGGTGATAAAGCCGGCCTTGGAGGCCGAGGTCTCTTGCAGGCCAAAGGTCTGGAAGGCATAGCCTGCGAAGAGCAGCGCGCCCGCCGCCAGGCCGGCCGGCAGGTCCGAGCGGCGCAGATGGCGGCGCGCCTGCCAGGCTGCCGGGGCCAATGCCACGGCGGCCACGGCGAAGCGCAGCGCCAGGAAGGGCAACACCGGGTACTGCGCGACGGCATCTTTGACCAGCACGAAGGTGCTGCCCCAGATGGCGGTAACCAGCAGCAGCGCCAGGTCGGCGGCGAGCCGGCGCCCGGCGCGAACTCGATCGCTCACGTGGCTCCTCTTACGCACGAAAGGTGCCCCCAGCCCGACAGGTGGCCGGGATAGAATCCCGGCCTGCAGCTGGATGCGGCCAGGGGTGGCAGCCGGGTGTTGAGCTCCGCCCCCTCCCGGCCCTGCCCCTGAGTGGGGGTTTGGCGGGTGGGCGCGGAGCGTCCAGCCCGGTCCACGGCGGCGATCGCCCATGTCTCTTGACAGCATTCAAGCCCGCCTACGGGTTCCTCGCCCCCATCTCCTGCCGCACGGTCGCATAGAGCTCGTCGGCGCGCAGGTCGGCCAGGGTGTAGCAGGTGGCGCCGAGGGCCTGGGCCAGGTCCTGGGCCAGGCCGCGGTCGAGGGTGCTGTGCTCGGTGTTGATCACTACCGAGCGGATGCCGCGGCTGCGGATCAGCCGGGCCAGCTCGGCGGCCTCCTCCTCGGGCGGCCGGCCTGTGAGCGAGACGTTGCCTGCCCCATCGGTGAGGATCACCAGGAGCGGCTGCACCTCGCGGTCCTTGCGGCGCTCGCGCATCGCCACCTCGTAGGCGAGGAGCAGGCCGTGCGCCAGGGGGGTGCGCCCGCCCACCTTCAGCTCGCCCAAGAGGCGGCGAGCCAGGTCCACCGAATTGGTGGGCGGCAGCACCAGGCGGGCGCCATCGCGCTGGAACACGGCCAGGGCCACGCGGTCGCGTTTCTGGTAGGCGTCGAGCAGGAGCGAGAGGACGGCCCCCTTGGTGGCGACCATGCGCTGGGCGGCCGCCATCGACCAGCTCAGGTCGAGCAGGAAGAGCACCAGGTTGGCTGCCCGCCGCACGCGCACCTTGCGCCGGAGGTCGCTCCGCGTCAGGGCGATGGGCCCGCTGCCGGTGCGGCCCCGTTGGCGCTGGTGGGGCGCGGCGGCGCGCAGGGTGGCGTCGATGGCGATGTCCGACAGGTCGCGGCCCGCGGGCCGGCTCGACACGTAGCGGCCGCGCCGCCGCGTGGTGTAGGTAAAGCTGCGCCGGCCGCCGCTGCGGCGGGTCAGCCGGTCGAGGGGCGTCTGCAGGCGGCGGGGCCGGAAGGCAGGGCCGGTGGCGGCCGGGAGCTCCTGGCTGCGGATGACCGAAGGGGGCAGGGGCGAGGCCTGGTGGCCGTGCAGAGGGGTGCCTGCCCCCGGCGTCACGGCCTCGACGGGTTCATCCGGCCTCAGCTCTTTTTTTTTACGTCGGCCGTGCCGGCGCTGGCGGGCGCCGCCGCCTCCATGCGGGCGCGCACCTCTTCGAGCCGGGCCTCCAACTGCTCGGGCTGCACCTCGCCCTCCTGGAAGGGCCGCCGGCGCAGGCGATGGGGCAGGGCCAGCTCGGCAGCCTGCACGATGTCGGTGCCGGTGATGCGGGTGCGCCCGTCGAGGGCGGCGTTGGCGCGGGCGGCCTTGAGGATGACGATATCGCCGCGGTGCCCGTCGACCTGCAGGCCCGCCGTCAGCTCGGCGATGGCGCGCAGGTCGGCCTGGGTATAGGTGACCTGGGGCAGGAGCGCCCGCGCCTCGGCGATGTCCTCCGAGAGCGCTGCCTCGGCCGAGGCCCAGGCGCGGGCAAAGCCCTCGGGGTCGGCCTCGTAGGCCAGCCTGCGTTCGAGCACCTCCACGCGCTGGGCGGGGTCGGTCAGGCTGCGAATCTCCACGCAGAGGGCGAAGCGGTCGAGCAGTTGGGGCCGCAGCTCGCCCTCCTCGGGGTTCATCGTGCCCACCAGGATAAAGCGGGCCGGGTGCACGAACGAGATGCCCTCGCGCTCCACCACGTTGACGCCCATGGCCGCCGAATCGAGGAGCAGGTCGACCACGTGATCGTCGAGCAGGTTCACCTCGTCGACGTAGAGCAGGCCGCGGTTGGCGGCCGCCAACACGCCGGGCTCGAAGTGGCGCACCCCCTCGCGCAGGGCGCGCTCGATATCCAGGGTGCCCACCACCCGGTCTTCGGTGGCGCTGACCGGCAGGTCCACGAAGCGGATGCGGCGCGTGGTGGCGCGCAGCTCTTCGCCGCGTTCGAGGCGCTCGCGGCAGAGCGTGCAGAGGCGGTCGGGTTCGCCCGGGGCGCAGCCGAAGGGGCAGCCATCGACCACCTCGATGGTGGGTAGAAGGGCGGCCAGGGCGCGGGCCGCCGTCGACTTGGCCGTGCCGCGCTCGCCACGGATCAGCACGCCGCCGATCTCGGGGCTGACGGCATTCAGCACCAGGGCCCGCTTCATCTTTTCCTGGCCCACGATCGCCGTGAATGGGAACACAGGCCACATGATATGCGTTTACCCCCTGAGTATGGCGGGCAGAGTATAGGCGGGGGCCGGGCCGCTGTCAATCATGGGGGTGCGGGGTGCCAGGCCCGCCGCCGACGGGGTTTGGGTGTGGCGGGGCCTGGCGCCCCTTCGCGGCTGGGCTCAGGCCACCTTCAGCTCGGATGTGCAGTGCGGGCAGCGGGTGGCCTTGATGGGGATGGTCGAGTAGCAGAACGGGCACTCTTTGGTGGTGGGCGCCGCCGCCGGGGCCGGCTTGGCCGCCAGGCGGTTGACCTGGCGGATGATCAGGAAGAGGGCAAAGGCCACGATCACGAAATCCAGCACGGTGTTCAGGAAGAGGCCATAGTTGATGGTGGCCGCGCCGGCTGCCTTGGCGTCGGCCAGCGAGGCGTACGAGGTGCCGCTCAGGTTCAGGTAGAGGTTGCTGAAATCGACTTTGCCCAGGATCAGGCCGATGGGTGGCATGAGGATGTCGTTGACCAGCGAGGTGACGATCTTGCCAAAGGCGCCGCCGATGATGATGCCGACCGCCATGTCGAGCACGTTGCCGCGCATGGCAAAGGCCTTGAACTCTTTCAGCATGGCTGAGCCTCCGGGTATCGGGGCCAGGCAAAGGAACTTGCTGCGGCCAGGGGCCGCAGCCGGGTGTTGAAAGTGCCTGACAAAACTCCGGGCGCGGGTGGCTCTGGATGTGGCGCCCATCCCCCCGGCCCTCTTCCCGCCTCGCGGGAAGGGGCGGAAACAGTAGAAGGGGGTTTGCGCGGGCGCTTTGCGCCCGCGCAAACCCCCCAAACGGTTTCGCACCGGGTGGGTGCGAAGCGTGTAGCCCGGTCCCTGCTCCGGCGACGGCCGAAGTTTCTCAACAGCGACCTCCGGCCAGTGGCCCAGCGCTTGTGACTCTGGGCTGCAACCCGCAGGCCACTGGCCGGAGGTCGCGAAGAATCCTTCCGGGCCGTGGTGAGTCTTTCTGTGCAAGAAGGATTCTTCGTCGCTCCGCTCCTCAGAATGACAGGCGTCGCTGGGCTACCAGCCATAACTCTTTCCCGGAGAGGGTTGGTTGCGAACCCGGCCTACGTGCTCCGCAGCCGGCACTGGAGTTCCACGCTCCACCGCTCGCCGGGCGCCAGCGCGAGCGGCCAGCGGGCCAGGACGCAGGTGCCCTGGTAGATGCGCTCGTAGCCGGCCTCCGAGTTGGAGATGGTGTGCAGGGGGAAGAGCCAGAGGGCCGCCGCTGGCGAGAAGGAGAGGCCGATCTCCATCTGCAGCCACCCCAGGCGCAGGAGGAGCTCTTCGCTCGGCGGCAGGTCGGCCGGCTCGTTGAAGCCGAAGGGCTCGCCTCCCGGCACCTGGCCATAGGCCGTGGGGCCGTTGCCGCCCAGGAGCGCCCAGCTCGTCTCGATGGCGAACTGGGCGGCGATGGGCCGCGGGCAGGGGTTCTCGACGGTGTAGCGCACTTCCACATCGGGGCTGGCGGCGCGCAGCAGGATGCGCTTTTCGATGCGCAGCGGGCAAAAGTCGCGGCTCTGCCAGAGGTGGCCGTCGCGCGCCAGCGTCACGGCCACGGCGCCCTCCTCCTGGGCCACGGCGTAGCTGTAGGGCTGGTTGACGAAATCGCCCAGCTCGGCGAACTGGGCGCGGCGCACATCCTCCACCGTCGCCTCAGGGGCGAGCAGGTGGTCCACGAACGAGGCGTGGCGGTACCAGTCGTACCACAGCTCCTTCTCGAGCCCCCGCTCCTTCACGCGCACCACCGTGGTGTGGATCGACTCCAGCTCCGCCGTGGGCTCGCCGGGGGCCACGACCTTGCCCTCCTCGGCGGCGATGGTCAGGTCGCGGTGGTAGCCTTCGGGGCGGCGGCTGAGGATGTCGAGCAGGTTGTAGGCGCGGGCGCGCCAATCCCACTCGAAGCAACTGCCGCCGTCGGCGGGGTCGAAGTAGAGGTTGGCCGCATCGGTCGAGAGGAGCACCTCCGGGGCGGCGTCGCCGTCGAAATCGGTCTCCCGCGCCTCGGCCCAGGTGGGGTTGGGGTGGGCCGCGGCGTCGGCCAGGTTCTCGGCGGTGAGCAGCCGCTCATAGTTGGTGGTGCGGATGTGGAAGAGGTAAAAGCCGCCAAAGACGCCGTGCCAGTAGGGGCAGTTGCACTGGCCGGCCCACAGCGCCTCCAGCGCCCGCTGCCGCTCCGGCCCATCGGGCATGGCCCAGACCTTGGCCGAGACGAGCAGCATCTTTTTGTGCAGGGTGTTGATCTCCGGATACTTGACCAGGAACGAGCGCCAAAAGCCGCCGCGGATGAAGCGCAGGACCTCGCGCTCGCCCTCGGCCTGCAGGCGGTGCTTGACGTGGCGGATCTCGTAGGCCAGCGGCGCCGGCAGCGCCCACTCGCCCATCTCGTCGTAGGAGGCGGTGGGCAGATACACGCGGCCCAGGGCGGGGAAGGCGCGCGCGTACTCGCCGGGGGTGATGAGCTGGAGCCAATCGGCGTTCTCGGCGAGGGCGGCGAAGAAGCGCTCCATCCAGCCCTTGCGCCACACATGCTCGTGGGTGCCCGGCCAGAGGCCGAACTTTTCCCCATCGTCGCCCATCACCGCCACCTTGGTGCCGGCCTCGGTGGCCTCCTGGCGCAGGTAGTCGATGACCTCCTCGACCGTGGCCCAGGGGATGGTGTAGCGCAGGTGCTTGGAACTGCCAAAGACCTTCAGGGTGTGGCCCTGTTCCTCGGTGACATAGTAGCCGAAGAGGTCGGCGTCGTCGAGGCCCACGGCCTTGAAGTGCGTGTCGTCGACGATGGTGTACTCGATGCCGGCCTGCGCCAGGGCGAGGGGCAGGTGCGGCTCCCACACCCGCTCGGCCAGCCAGAAGCCGCGCGCCTCGGCGCCGAAATCGGCACGCACTGCCGCGGTGAGCTTGCGCACCTGCCCTTCCTTGTCGGCATCGGGGATGGCGGCGAGGATCGGCTCGTAGTAGGCCCCTGTCATCATCTCCACCTGGCCGCGCTGGGCGAGGGCGCGGATGCGGGCGAGGAACGCGGGGTAATGCTCGGCCAACCAGTCGCGCAGGGGGCCGGAGTAGTGCAGCGCCAGGCGCACGTGCGGGTGGCACTCGAGCGCGGCGACCAGCGGCTCGTAGGCCAGGCGATAGGCCTCGTCGAAGACGTGGTCGAAGTTGCCCACTGGCTGGTGGTTGTGGATGGCCAGGGCCAGGTAGATGCGTTTGGGCATGGGCAGCGCGCCTCCGCGGCCATGGTCCCGGGGTTGGCGGGCTCCATATTAGCGCGCGGGATGGGCGGTGTCAAGGAACAAGGGGGTGTATCCCAGAATCGTCGGTGAATTTGCTGGCCACGGTCGCCGTGAGAGTCATTCCGAGCGGCAGTGACGGCCAGGCAGCACTGGGGCGCCAATTCCAGCGAAGAATCCTTGCTTGCGGTGGCGCCAAAACCACTCCAAGCGCGCCGCCATGGCTAGCAAGGACTCTTCGCTCGCTTGGCGCCGGTCTGAGAGCTGGCGGCAGGAGCCGCTCAGAGTGGCAGGTCTCGCGCCGCGCCGAGCGGCTGCGCCCCTCCGACGGCCAGAGTCTACACCGACGATTCTGGGATATACCCAGGAACAAGCGTCGCGGGCGCGGAGGCGGAGGGCAGAACTGCCCGGTATGTCATTCCGGCCAAGACCACTCTGGATGATTTTGGACCTTTGCGCCCTTTGTACTATAATCGGGGCGAGTGTGAATTCCGCAACGAATGCACGTCCAAAGGAGGCAGAGTTGCTGAATCACTACGCCTTCGTCGGCCTTTTCGCATTGGTCGCCCTCCTCTTCCCCATCGCCGCTCTCATCGTCGGCGCCCTCCTCGGCCCCAGGCGGCCCACCCCGGCCAAAGTGTCGCACTATGAGTGCGGGCTGGTGCCCAAGGGGGAGTCGTGGATCCAGTTCAAGGTCCAGTACTATATCTATGCCCTCATTTTCGTCGTCTTTGACGTCGAAACCGTCTTCCTCTACCCCTGGGCGGCTGCCTATCACCGCCTGGGCCTCTTTGCCCTGGTGGAGGTGATCATCTTCCTCGCCATCCTGGCCGTCGGCCTGGCCTACGCCTGGGCGCACGGCGACTTGCAGTGGAGCTAGCATGTGATGCGTGACACGTGATGCGTGAGACGTGTTGCGTGTTTCGTGTTCCGTTTGCCTGGCTCCCGGTGAACGGAACACGCAATACGCAACACGCGCCACGTATCACGCCCATGGAGCAAGAGATGAGCCAAGAAACCAAGACCGTCGTGCCGCCCGAGCTCAAGCGGAACGTGCTCATCACCAGCCTGGATGCGGTCTACAACTGGGCGCGCCGCTCGTCGATCTGGCCGATGAGCTTTGGCCTGGCCTGCTGCGCCATCGAGATGATCTGCACCTCCGCCTCGCGGTGGGATATCTCGCGCTTCGGCGCCGAGGTCTTCCGCGCCACCCCCCGCCAGGCCGACCTGATGTTCGTGGCCGGCACAGTGACCCACAAGATGGCCCCCCAGGTCCGCCGCCTTTACGACCAGATGCCCGAGCCCAAGTACGTCATCGCCCTGGGCTCCTGCGCCATCTCGGGCGGCACCTTCACCTCCTACGCGGTGGTGCAGGGGGTGAACGAGATCATCCCGGTCGACGTCTATGTGCCCGGCTGCCCGCCGCGGCCGGAGGCCATCCTGCAGGGCCTGATGGAGCTTCAGGCCAAGATCGACAAACAGTCGGTCCTGACGGTGCCGTGGTACAGGAGACGGGATGCGTAAAACGTAAAACGTAATGCGTAAGACGTGACTGGTGTAGCGCACACGCGGCGCGCCGCCGCCAACCCTTACGTTTCACGTTTTACGTTTCACTTGAGAAGGGGACGATGCACGTGAGCGAATCCGACACCATTTCGCGCCTGCAGGCGGCCCTGCCCGGGGTGCACATCGAGCCGGTGGAAGGGGCGAAGGACCCGACTTTCCTCGTCGAGGTGGATTCCTTGCTCCAGGTCGCGGCCTGGCTGCGCGACCAGGCGGGCTACGATTACCTCTCGGGCGTCGCCGGGGTCGACCGGGGCGAGCGCTTTGAGGTGGTCTACCACCTCTATAGCACGCGGGGCGGGGGGGCGCTGGTGCTCAAGGTCTCGCGGCCGTGGGATGTGCCCGAGGTGCCGTCGCTGGTGGGCATCTGGCCGGCGGCCAACCTGCTGGAGCGCGAGGCCTACGACCTGCTGGGCATCACCTTCACCGGCCACCCCGACCTGCGCCGCATCCTCCTGTGGGAGGGCTTTCCCGGCCACCCCCTGCGCAAGACCTTCGAGAACAAGACCTTCGCCCACGCCGAGATGCAGGCCACGATGACGAGCGAAGAGGTGCCCCATGCTGAGAACTGAGACCCTGACCGTCAATGTGGGGCCGCAACACCCCTCGACCCACGGCGTGTTCCGCATGGTGGTGACGCTGGATGGCGAGCGCGTGGTCGACCTGGTGCCCCACTTTGGCTACCTGCACCGGGGCATCGAAAAGCTGGCCGAGGGCCGCACCTACCTGCAGAACGTGCCCTTCACCGACCGGCTGGATTATATCTCGGGCATGAGCAACAACCTGGCCTATGCCCTGGCGGTGGAAAAGCTGGCCGGGATCGGGCCCATCCCCGAGCGCGCCGAGTACCTGCGGGTGATCATGGCCGAGCTGACCCGCGTGGCCAACCACTGCGTGGCCATCGGCTTCCTGCTCAACGACCTGGGCGCCTTCTTTACGCCGGTGCTCTACTGCCTGCGCGAGCGCGAGTACATCCTCGACCTCTTCGAGATGGCCTCCGGCTCGCGCATGACGCCGTCGTACATCCGCCCGGGCGGCGTGGCCGAGGATGTGCCGGCCGAGTTCCTGCCTGCGGCGCGCAAGGTGGTGGCCCAGTTGCCGGCGTTCATCGACCAGTTGGATGCCCTGCTCACCGGCAACGAGATCCTCATGGCCCGCCTGCAGCGCATCGGCATCCTGCCGCCCGAGCGGGCGGTGGCGCTCGGCGTGACGGGGCCTCTCCTGCGCGCCTCGGGCGTGGCCTACGACGTGCGCAAGGCCGAGCCCTACTCGATCTACCCGCGCTTCGACTTTGACGTGGTCACGGCCGACGGCCAGGACGCCTACTCGCGCTACCTGGTGCGCATCGGCGAGATGCGCCAGAGCGTGCGCATCCTCGAGCAGGCGCTCAAGGACATCCCGGAGGGCCCGGTGATGGCCGAGGGCGTGCGGCGCATCCGCCCGCCGGCCGGCGAGGCCTATGCCCGCATCGAGGCCCCCAAGGGCGAATTGGGGTTCTACCTGGTGAGCGATGGCTCGCCCAACCCCTACCGCTGCCACATCCGCGCCACGTCGCTCGTCAACCTGGGCGCCCTGCGCGATATGGCCGTGGGGCACCTCGTGGCCGACCTGATCATCATACTGGGTTCGATCGACATCACGCTTGGTGAAGTCGACCGTTAACAACCCGTCGCCTGTCACTCTGAGCGAAGCGAAGAGTCCGTCTGGCAGGCACGGCCGGCTTGCTCCGAGCAACGCGGCCGCCGTTGGGGCAAGGACTCTTCGCTCCGCTCAGAGTGACAAGTGAACGTGGGCGCTGCTGGGAGAGGCGAGGCCGCCGCTGGGATGAGGACTCTTCGCTGCGCTCAGAGTGACAGTTGGGGAGTGGCGCCTTCACCGCGTGTCACTCTGAGCGAGGCGGCCCGAGGCCGGCGAGCGAAGAGTCCGTGCGGCAGGCAAGGCCGGCCAGCGTGCTCCGAGTAGCGAGGCCATCAGTGGGGTGAGGACTCTTCGCTTCGCTCAGAGTGACAAGTGAACGTGGGCGCTGCTGGGAGAGGCGAGGCCGCCGGTGGGGCGAGGACTCTTCGCTGCGCTCATAGTGACGGGGATGTTCGTGGACGGAGGCGACTATGCCCTTTCTGAATAATCTCTTTGGCAACCTCCAGGACCTGATCTCGGGCTGGCTGGCCGGCTTCCTGCCGCCGTGGGGGGTCGAGCTGGCGATGATGCTCATCACGGTGGTGGTGCTCCTGGCGTTCCTGGTGGTCGTGGTGATGTACCTGACCTACCTGGAGCGCAAGGTGCTGGCCCGCATCGCCGACCGGCCGGGCCCGAACCGCGTGGGGCCGCTGGGCCTCTTCCAGCCCTTTGCCGATGTGCTCAAGCTGATCCTCAAGGAAGTCACCACGCCGCAGGGGGTCGACTATGCGCCCTACATCCTGGCGCCGGTCCTCATCGTGGCGCCGGCCCTCCTGGTCTACGCGGTGATCCCCTTCGGCCCACGCATGGTGCCCGCCGACATCAACGTGGCGCTGCTCTTTGTGATCGCGGTCTCCTCGGTGGCCACCTTGGCCATCCTGATGGGCGGCTGGGGCAGCGGCAACAAGTACTCGCTCCTGGGCGGCATGCGCGCCGTGGCGCAGATGATCAGCTACGAGATCCCCCTGGCCTTCGCCTTCCTGGGGGCGGTGGTCGTCACCGGGTCGCTCTCGCTGGTCAAGATTGTGGAGAACCAGCCCGGCTACCCCCTGGCGCTCTCGCAGCCCATCGGCTTTCTCATCGCCCTGATCTGCATCGTGGCCGAGGCCAACCGCTCGCCCTTCGATATCCCCGAGGCCGAGTCGGAGCTGGTGGCGGGCTACCACACCGAGTATGGCGCCGTGCGCTTTGCCATGTTCTTCCTGGCCGAGTATATCGAGATGTTCACCGGCTCGGCGCTGGTCGCGCTCCTCTTCCTGGGCGGCTGGCGCGGGCCCATCCTGCCGCCCTACATCTGGTTCCTCATCAAGGTCTATGCCATCCTCTTCTTCATGTTCTGGCTGCGCGGCACCTTCCCGCGCCTGCGGGTCGACCAACTGATGGCCTTCTCGTGGAAGTTCCTGTTGCCGCTGGGCATGGTCAACGTGGTGGTGGTGGCGCTGATCGACAAGCTGCACCTGCCGGGCGGCTTCGTGCCCGGCCTGGTGGCGGGCGCCGTGATCTTTGCCGTAGCGAACTGGATCGTTGGCTTGAGGCAGCGCCGGCCGGCAGCCCGCCCGGCGGGGGCTGGCCTGCGCGTGAGGGAGGCGTGACATGCTGGGAACGGGCCTCCTGAAGGGGCTGGCCGTTACCTTTGGCCATTTCGTCGCTACCTATGTGCAGGACCTGAAGAACTTTCCGCGGCGCTACCGCAAGGAGCCGCTGCCGGGCCAAGAGCCGGCGCTGCGCGGCTTTTTCACCGTGCAGTACCCCGAGGAGCGCCTGCAGATGTGGCCGCGCTTCCATGGCCACCTGGTGCAGAAGCGCGACCCCGAGACCGGTGACTATCTGTGCACGGCCTGCAAGTCGTGCGAGCGCGCCTGCCCCCACGGCGTGATCTCGGTCGAGGGCGAGCGCAACCCCGACCGCGAGAGCAAGAAGAAGATGCTCGTCACCCGCTTCACCTGGGACGCGGGGCGCTGCCTCTACTGCGGGCTGTGCGTGGAGGCCTGCAACTTCAACGCGCTGGCCTGGGGCAAAGAGTACGAGCTGGCCGGCTATAGCCGCGAGAGCCTGGTGTGGGATTTCGAGCGCCTGCTGGAGAAACGCGAGGCGTGAAGCGTAAAACGTGAAACGTAAAGCGTAAAACGCGAGGCGCCTGATGCAAGGCGCGAGCAACCCCTTACGCATTACGTTTCACGCGTTACGTCTTGCGAGTCAAGGAGCACGCAATGACTCTGACGCAGATTGTTTTCCTCATCCTGGCCGGCCTGGCACTGGCGGGGGCGGTGGGCATGGTGGCCCTGCGCAACCTGGTGCACATGGTGCTGGCGATGGTGCTGGCCTTTGTGGCCGTGGCCGGGATCTTTATCCTCCTGGAGGCCGGCTTTGTGGCCGTGGTGCAGATCCTCATCTATGTGGGGGCGCTGGCTATCCTGACCCTCTTCGCCATCATGCTGACGCGTGACATCATGGACCGCCGCGTGCGCGCCAACGCCGCCCAGTGGCCCTGGGCCTTGCTGGTGGCCGTGGCGCTCTTTGCGCTGCTGAGCGCCGTCTTCCTGCGCACCGGTTGGCCCGCCGCCACGGCCGAGATCACGGGCGACCAGGTGGTGGCCCTGGGCGAGGCCCTGGTCGGCCCCTACGCGCTGCCCTTCGAGGCGGCCTCGGTGCTCTTGCTGGTGGCCATGATCGGGGCGATTGTGGTTGCACGGGAGGCACGCAGATGATCCCACTCTCGTGGTACCTGGTGTTTGCGGCGGCCCTCTTCTGTATCGGCCTCTACGGTGTGCTGGCGCGGCGCCACGCCATCGGCCTTTTGATGGGCGTGGAGCTGATGCTCAACGCCGCCAACGTGAACCTGGTGGCCTTTGAGCGTTACGTGGTGCCCAACGGCCTGGCCGGCCAGCTCTTCGTCATCTTTAACATCACCGTGGCGGCCGCCGAAGCGGCGGTGGGCCTGGCCCTGATCATCGCCATCTACCGCAGCCGGAATACGGTGGCAGTGGAGGAGATCGATCTCTTGCGCGGGTGATGCGTGATGCGTACTGCGTAAGGTCGTTCAGCGATGGGGGTGTGGCTTCGCAGTGCCCTTACGGATTACGCAGTACGCAGTAGCTGGAGGGGACATAGTTCATGGAATCATTGTTCAACCTCACCTGGCTGATCCCGGTCTTTCCCTTGCTGGCGTTTGCCGCCATCGTGCTCTATGTGCGCCGCTGGAAGAACCTGGCCAGCTACCTGGCGGTGGGCGCCATTGCCATCTCGTTCGTGCTCAGCCAGATCATCTTCTGGAAGGCCGTGGGCACGCCCCACCTGGCCGAGGAGCCCTTCCACAGTGTGATCCGCTGGATGCCGACGGGCAAGACGCTCCTCGAGATGGGGGTGATGGTCGACCCGCTGACGGCGATCATGCTCTTCATGGTGCCCCTGGTCTGCACCATGATCTTTATCTACGCCATCGGCTACATGCATGGCGACCCGCGCTACGCCCGCTTTTTCGCCTACGTCAGCCTCTTCGCGACCGGCATGCTGGGCCTGGTGGTGGCCGATAACCTGCTCATGCTCTTCATCTTCTGGGAGATCATGGGCCTCTGCTCGTACCTCTTGATCGGCTTCTGGTTCGAAAAGCCGTCGGCGATGAAGGCGGGGCTCAAGGCCTTCCTGACCACCCGCGTGGGCGATGTGTTCCTGCTCATGGGGCTGGTCCTGCTCTATGGGCAGACGGGCACGGTGACCTTCAGCAAGGTGCTCAGCGAAGAGACGCTGCAGACCCTGGTGCACACCTCGCTCTCGGTGCCGCTCTTCGGCTCGGTGCCGGCGGCCACGGTGATCGCGCTCCTCATCTTTGGCGGCACGGTGGGCAAGAGCGCCCAGTTCCCGTTGCACATCTGGCTGCCCGACGCCATGGAGGGCCCCACGCCCGTCTCGGCGCTGATCCATGCGGCCACCATGGTCTCGGCCGGCGTCTACCTGGTGGTGCGCATGTTCCCGCTCTTCCACGCGGTGCCCCAGGGCACGGCACCCCAGGTGGTGGCGTTCATCGGTGCCTTCACGGCGCTCTTCGCCTCGACCATCGCCGTGGCGCAGAACGACATCAAGAAGGTGCTGGCCTATTCGACCATCAGCCAACTGGGCTACATGGTGATGGCGCTGGGCCTGGGTGCCTACGTGGCCGGTGCCTTCCACCTGATCACCCACGCCTTCTTCAAGGCGCTCCTGTTCATGGGCTCCGGCTCGGTGATCGTGGGCGCGCACCACGAGCAGGACATGATGGAGATGGGTGGCCTGCGCAGCCGCATGAAGGTGACCTTCTGGACCTACATCGTCGGCACGCTGGCGCTGGCCGGCATCCCGCCCCTGGCCGGGTTCTGGAGCAAGGACGAAATCCTGGCCGACGCCTTCGCCAACGGTCACCTGCTGGCCTGGGCGGTGGGCTCGGCCGCGGCCTTCCTGACCGCCTTCTACATGGGCCGGCAGATCTTCCTGGTCTTCTTTGGCGAGCCGCGCAGCCACCATGCCGAGCACGCCAAGGAATCGCCCAAGACCATGATCTACCCGCTGATCGTGCTGGCCGTCTTTGCGGCCTTGCTCGGCTTTGTGGGCGTGCCCGAGGATTTCCCGGTGCTGGGGCACCTCTTGGGCAACCCCTTCCACGCCTTTGTGGGCGAGCAGTTCGAGCCGGGGCATGTGAACTGGCTGGTGATGGGCCTCTCCATCGTGCTGGCCTGCAGCGGCCTGGGGGTGGGCTACCTGATCTATGGGCGCAAGCCGCTCAAGGAGGGGCAGCCTGACCCACTCACCCGCCTGGGCGTGGTGTACACGGTGCTCAAGAACAAGTACTACTTTGATGAGATCTATCACTTCATTTTCATCCGCCCCGTCATCTGGCTGGGCGACGTCATGGCCGTGGTCGACAAGAACGGCATCGACTGGGTGGTCAACGCGGTGGCGAGGGGCGTGGTGGCCCTGGGCACCGGCCTGTGGCGCTTTGTGGATGTGCCGGTGATCGACGGCGCGGTGAACCTGGTCGGCCGCGGCGGCGACCTCTTCTCGCAGATGTGGGGCTGGTTCGACAACCACATCGTGGATGGCGCGGTCAACGGGGTGGGTGCCATCGCCTCGTGGCTGGGGCAGACGCTGCGCGGCATGCAGACCGGCCGCCTGCAGAACTATCTCCTCATCGCCAGCGGCAGCGTGGTTGTGCTGGTACTGTTGTACATGCTCTTATAACGGAACTGAGGGAACCGGTGGAACTGAGGGAAGTAGCGGAGCTGGTGGAACTGAAGGAGCAACGGAACTGATGGAACTGAGGGAACTGTGGAACTGCGACAACTGGGAGGGCCGGGTTTGACCAGCCCCTCAGTTCCTCCAGCTCCACCAGTTCCTCCAGTTCCCTTTGCTGCGGAGGAGGACCGATGAACTTGCCTATCCTGTCGATCATACTCTTTACGCCGGTGGTGGGCGCAGTGATCGTGCTGTGCCTGCCCAAGGAGAAACCCACGCTGCTCAAGTGGGTGGCCTTTGTGCTGAGCCTGATCCCGCTCGTCTTGGCGGGCGTGGTCTGGTTCTCCTACGACCGGTCGGTGGGCGGGATGCAGTTCGAGGAGCTGGTGCCCTGGATCCCGGCGATCGGCGTGCGCTACCACCTGGCCGTCGATGGCATCAGCGTGCCGATGGTGTGCCTGACGGCCATCCTGACCACGCTGTCGCTCTTCTACTCCTTTATCATCAAGGAGCGGCCCAAGGAGTTCTTTGCCTTCTTCCTGTTCCTTGAGACGGCCATGTTCGGCGTGTTCATGGCGCTGGACTTTTTCCTCTTCTACCTGTTCTGGGAGCTCTCGCTGGTGCCGATGTACTTCCTGATCGGCATCTGGGGTGGCCCGCGGCGCGAGTATGCAGCCATCAAGTTCTTCCTCTACACCCTGGTGGGCAGCGTGGCGATGCTGCTGGCCATCCTGGGCATGTACCTGCAGACCGGCACATGGGACATCCTGGAGATGGCGACCAAGCATCCCTTCGCCAACACGCCGACGCTGGCAGCCCTGGCCTTCTGGGCGGTCTTCCTCGGCTTTGCCATCAAGGTGCCGGTGTGGCCCTTCCACACCTGGCTGCCCGATGCCCACGTGGAGGCGCCGACTGCCGGTAGCGTGATCCTGGCGGGTATCCTGCTGAAGCTGGGCGCCTACGGCATGATCCGCATCCTCCTGCCCATCTTCCCCGACATGTTCCGCCAGTTCGCGCCCATCGTGGCCGGGCTGGCTACCATCAGCATCGTCTATGGGGCGTTGGTGGCCATGGCCCAGTGGGACCTGAAGAAGCTGATCGCCTACTCTTCGGTGAACCACATGGGCTATGTGATGCTGGGCGTAGCGGCGGCAGCCACAGTGGTGGGCAACGGCCCCGACGCGGCCACGAGCCGGGCCATGGCGCTCAACGGCGCGGTGCTGCAGATGTGGAACCACGGCATCATCACCGGGGCGCTGTTCTTCCTGGTGGGTGTGATCTATGAGCGGGCCCACACCCGCGACCTGAAGGCCTTCGGCGGGTTGGGCGCCAAGGTGCCCGTGTACGCCGGCATCCTGACGATCACCACCTTTGCCTCGCTGGGGCTGCCGGGCCTGTCGGGCTTTGTCAGCGAGTTCCTGGTCTTCCGGGGCGCCTTCGACATGATCCGGCCGTTCGCCATCGTCTCGGGGCTGGGCATCGTGATCTCGGCGGCCTACCTCCTGTGGAAGGTCATCCAGCACGTGCTGCTGGGGCCGCTCAATGAGCGCTGGGCCAACCTGCCGGATATGAACCGGCGCGAGGTCATCACGCTGGTGCCGCTCATCTGCTTCATGCTGGCCTTTGGCATCTACCCGGCGCCGATCCTCGACCTGATCAACCAGGCCGTGGTGTCGATCGTCAGCAAGTTGTAGGGGTCAGTAGTCAGTAGTCAGTTGTCAGCGGTCAGTTGCCCGCAGCCCTGGGAATCGCAGCCTGCGAGTGACGGACACGTGCAACTGACAACGGACCGCTGACCACTGGCCACCACGGGAGGCAGTGCATTGAGTGCAAAGGACCTTTTGAGCCTGCTGGCGCCGGAGATTGTGCTTGCCGCAGGGGCCCTGGCCATCCTGGTGTTGGGGATGATCTGGCGGGATGAGCGCGCGTACCGCCCGCTGGTTGCCATAGGCATCGGGGTGGCGCTGGCGAGCGGCGCCGTCAGCCTGGCCGTGGCGGGCGGCACCCTGCCCCAGGGCATGTGGGCGGCCGATGCCTTCACCCAGTTCTTCCGGGTGTTGGGGGCCGGCTGCGTGGCTGTGGCGCTCGTGCTCGCTATGGGCCGCCCGCGGCTGGGCAACGAGTTCCCGGGCCTGATCCTGTTGGCCACCCTCGGCATCCTCCTCACCGCAGGGGGCGCCAACCTGGTGATGATCTACGTGGGGGTGGAGCTCCTGAGCATCACCTCCTACATCCTGACCGGCCTTCTGCGCGACGAGCCTCGCTCCAACGAGGCGGCGGTCAAGTACTTCTTCTACGGGGCCGCGGCTTCGGCCATCATGGTGTACGGCTTTAGCCTGCTCTTCGGGCTCACGGGTGCGGTGGACCTGGCAGGCGTGGCGACAGGCCTGGCCAAGGCCGGTGCGGCGGGGGGCTTGCGCTGGGTGGCGGTGCCCGGCATGGTGCTGATGATGGTGGGGCTGGGCTTCAAGGTGGCGGCGGTGCCCTTCCACCAGTGGTCGCCCGATGTGTACGAGGGCGCGCCCACGCCGGTGACTGCCTTCCTCTCGGTGGGCCCCAAGGCGGCGGGCTTTGCGGCCATGGCGCGCATCTTTACGGTGGCGCTGCCCGGCCTGCAGGCCGATTGGGTGGTGCTCCTGGCGGTGCTGTCGATTGCGACCATGACCGTCGGGAACCTGGTGGCCCTGGCGCAGACACACATGAAGCGCCTGCTGGCCTACTCGAGCATCGCCCAGGCCGGCTACATGCTGATCGGGCTGGTGGCGCTGCGGGCACGGGGGGGCGGGGGGACCCAGCCCCTACTGGGCGATGGGCTGGCGGCACTGTTGGTGTACCTGGTGGCCTACCTGCTGACCAACCTGGGCGCCTTCAGTGTGGTGCAGGCGGTGGAGGATGCGGAGGGCACCGACGCGCTCTCGGCCTATGCCGGGCTGGTGCGGCGGGCACCCCTGACGGCGGGGGCGATGGTGTTCTTCATGCTCTCGCTGGTGGGCATCCCGCCCCTGGCCTGTTTCCTGGGCAAGCTCTTCATCTTTACCGCCGCGGTGCACGCCGAGCTCTATGCGCTGGCGGCCATCGGTGTGGCCAACAGCGTGATCTCGCTGGCCTACTACTTTAAGGTTGTGCGGCTGATGTTCTTCGAGCGCGCGGAGGGCGAGGCGGTACGCCTGCCCATGGCGGGCAGCCTGAGGGTGGCGGTGGCCGTCACCTGGGCGGGCACCCTGGGCCTGGTAGTGCTGGCCACGCCGCTCATCGACTGGGTCTCGCGTTCGGCGCAGATGCTGGTGCGCTGAAGGCCCCAGGCGAAAGCAAACGGAGGGCCTGGGCGCGGGGTTATCGATACCGGGTCAACCGTGCTCTTCTTGGGGTGCCGCTGCGATGCCTGCGGCACACCCGGGTTTTTCAGAAGTTGTGGGCCGGCCGGCAACGAGGGATGGTTGCCGGCCGGCCTGCGGATTTCAGCCGACGTCGTGCCTGCAGAGCTTGAGCACGAAGAGAATCACCGCCAAAATCCACAGCCAGCTAAAGCCCCACATCGTCGACCTCCTTGTCAGCGTCGCCGAGGCCCTCCGTTCGGCCTCTTGGCAGCAAGAATCGGGCCAACTACTTCCTCGCGCGGTCTCTCGCTGCCCAGCCGGAAAACCCCGTGGTGTGCGGCCCTGTGCCGGTTTCCTTGCGGCGCGGTGGCGCGGGCGACGCCCACCAGACGCCCACAAGACGCCCACAAGAGCCTGCCCTGAGCAAGGCGAAGGGGGCTAGTCTACGGCCTTTCCGAAAGGCCCCGTAGTCTAGGGCGTTGTGCCCGTTTCGCCGCGGCGCAGCGCCGAATGCGGCACGGGCGGCGCCCTCAAGTGACGCCCACGACGCCCACGAGGGGCTAGCCTACGGGGTCTCGGATAGGCTGTAAGGCCGCCGGTGGCGAGCGAGGCCAGGGGGAAGGCGCGGGCCGGGGTAGCAACCCTGTTGGCGGAAGCGAGCCTGAGGAAAGCGGCGACAGTACAAGAGACAGAGGGCCCTGCCGCGTTCACCCGAGCTTGGAGCGCGACCGGCCCGCGGCGCCGCCTGTGCGGGCCACGGGGCGGGCAGCGGCCGGCCGCTCAAATGGCAGGCTTGTGGCTGGCCGGAAGCGACGCTTGCCGGCCCCCTTCACTTCAACCGTAGACGATTCAGCCGCAGTTGGGTTCTCTTCTGCAGAGCAGAAGCACCGCGATCACCGGGAGCACCCACTTCCACCAGCTCCAGAAGAACATCCTCTTGCTCCTTTCTTCGTTGTGCTGGCAGGGCTCCTCTGTCTCATCTCGCGGTTCAGCATGATTCATGCCATAGGCGAAGTGGGCGCCGGTGTGGCGCCGTCGGCATGGCGCTCCCCCTGCGTCACCCTGCGCGTGGGCGGGCTTTCCGCCGATGTGGCTGGCAAGGAGCATCGAGACGGGGAAGGGGCGAGCCAGGGCGGCGGGGGCAGGCGGAAAAAGGGAGACAGAGGGCCTTGTTGGGTTTTTGGAAAGTCGGGTTTACCCGGAAACGCTCGTCAGCCGGTCAACTGCGGACCGACTCAAGGGTCGTTCGGGCAGGGCTGTGGGCACGAGCACGGGCGATTGACCAAACCCAGCACCAAGAGGAAGAACAGGAAGTGAAGGAACTTCATTCGTTGCCTCCTTTTTTTCTGGCAACAAGGCCTCTCTGTCTCCGGGGGCGCGTGCAGCATAATCGATGCCAACGGCGCGGCGCGCTGATTGGGTGCAACCTGGGGTTGCGTAACTGCTGTATCTGGAGGGCCTGCTGCGGCCGCCTGAAAGGGCGGGGGCGGAGGGCACCCACCTGGCTCTCTCACGCGGCGAACTCGCCTGGCCGGGCGGGCCGAGATGGGCTGCCGGCCAGGCCGCGGAAGCGGACCGTTCCACGCCGGGCAGCGGGCCCGAATGCCTCACTGCCCGACACCAGCTCATGGCTGGCCTACGTTACGTTCAGTTGCAGCGGCAGGGCATCTGGCCGCAGCGGTGGCAGCGCACGAAGCCCAGGAAGAACAGGAACCAAAGGAAGTGGTGGAACATCCCTTCGCTCACCTCCTGTCAGGGTTTCGGCTGGGGCCCTCCGCCCCACCCTGCAGGGGCAGCACGTTCGGTGCCACAGCCGGCCCCGGCGCCGGGCGGGCCAGGCAGGTTTCAGCTTGCGGGCCGAGTTTTCAGCCGGGGCAGTGCCGGCGAGGCGCGGAGCAGGTTTGCCGGCTGTTCCCGGGTGCAGGTTGGACCAAGTACGGTTGTGGTACCACGTCGAGGCATGGCCGTTCCAGGCCGGGGCGGTGAACGGAGGGGATAGGGTTGGGCGGGCAGGGGGGCCTGGCTGAGATGAGCGGCCGCCTCGCCGGGCACGATGATCAAGAGCGACGGGCGAGGCGGGCGACCGAACGCCTCGGGAGCAGCGCGCCGAGCGCGCGGATGCAGGCCGTTTGGCCTATTGGGTCAACCAGTACTCGGCGATCAAGGCCCAGAGGGCGACAAGAAAGGCCCACACTTTGTCGAGATCGAACGTCATCTTTGTCTCCTTGCTGCGATGAGGCCCCCCTGCCCGACCCCCGCCCTGGCCCGGGCTGGGCGGGGAACCTGGTGCGGCACGGATGGGCGAGCGGGCTGTGGCGCTGCGGCGATGGCTCGCCAGCTCTCAATCCCCGGGCTCTTGAGGAGCGCCGCACGAACGAACGAAAAGCAAGAAGTGTGCCACGAGTCTGCCGAGGGCAATCTTTCGGGGGTGAGCCGGTGCCCGGCGAGGGCACCGGGGCACCGGCCCTCAGGGCGTGGGGCCACCGCGGCCCAGCGGCCGGGGGCGAGCCCCACCACCTCGGTCAGGAGGAAACGGACCGAGGCCCCTAGTTCACAGGAGCAACCTTAGTACGGAAAGTGGACGAAGCACCTCAGACCGAGGATATAGGCGAGATAGGCCAGGAAGACGATCATTGTCGCGTTTCTCCTTTCTGTGAATGTCGTGCGTTCGTCGGGCCCGGCGGGAGCTTCCCGGCCGGGCGGCACATCGGTGCCCTCGCGCCGCGCGCCACTCGCCGGAGAGCAAGAACTATGCCAGAAAGGGAACCCGCCGGTGCGGAGGACCGGGCCCAGAGAGGGCGCCTGGCAACTGACGGCTGGGGTCCTGCGGCGCAGGTGGGCGCCGGCGGAGGCACGTCTTGGGCATGGGCAAGGCGGCCATACTGGGACTATGGGGCACGGGGGTTCTTCGTGGTTGCCGGACCAACCTGCGTGGCCAGCCCAGCCGGCGTGGCCACCCACCTGACGCAGATGCCCTATCGGGCCCGGTCAGGGCACGCTCAGTGCTCGAACGGAGTGAAGCTCAACAGAGCGAGAATGTACGCGAGCCAGGCCAGGAACACGGTGATCATCTCATCCCTCCTCGTTGTAGCGTGATGCGGCCGCCCTGCCCATTGGGCGCTGCCGGTGCCTCGGCCGGCACGCCATTGGCTGAGGAGCAAGAAGCGTGCCAGAGAGGAGAGGATGCGCAGCGACCGCACCGGTCACAAGGGCGTGCCGGTAAGCCAGGCCAGGCCGGCCAGTGCGCGGGTGGGCTCTTCGGCCACGGCCAGGCCGGCCTCGGCGCAGCGCGCCCGCCACCACGACACGTCGTGCAGCGTGCGGTGGCCCTCGCGTGCGGGGTCGCCGGTATCGATGGCCAGGAGCAGGCGCCGGCCCACGCGCGCCAGTTCGCGCAGGGTGCGGCCCAGGCGGGGCTCGGGGATGTGCTGGAGCACGTCGAAACAGACGACCAGGTCGATGGCATGGTCGGCGCAGGGAAGGGCGTCGGCGCGGGCACGCAGGCAGAGGCCCCGCGCCCGGCTTACCGCCCCCAGGTCGGCGCTGGGGTCCACGCCCCAGGCTCGCACCCCCGCCTGGCCGAGCGCCTCGATGAGCCAGCCCTCGCCACAGCCCACGTCGAGCACGGTGGCGGGCCGGCCTGCAAGGATGTGGCCAAGGAGCGCCCGGCGCACGCCCTCGTCGGCCAGGCGCGAGGGGTTGCGGGCATAGTAGGTGCGGTCGTACATGCGCGTGTTCTGGTAGCCGGTGTAGTAGCGCTGGCCCTCGTGGATGTAATAGTCGGAAAGGATTTCCGGCACGAAGATCAGGCCGCCGGGGTGGCGCAAGCGCAGCTTGCCCCAGAACTCGGCGTCCTCGTGGGCAAAGTCCTGGCCCAACCACCCCTCGGGCACCAGGTCGAGGGCGGCGCGGGTGTGGAGGCCGTCTTGGGTGTCGATGCCCTGGTCGGGCCGGCAGATCTCTTCGACGCGGCCATCGGGCAGGTGGTGGGCTTTGCCGCCGTAGGCCGCTGCGGCGCCCGGGTGGGCCGCCAGGGCGGCCAGCAGCCGCTCCAGGTGGCGGGGGCGCCAGGTGTTGTCGTCGTCGATGTAGGCCAGATAGTCGCCGCGGGCGAGCTGCAGGCCCACGTTGCGCGGCCGGATGGGGCTGCCGCAGTTGAACGGCAGGCGCACCAGAAAGATGCGCGGGTCGCCGAACGACCGGACGACGGCGCAGGTGTCGTCGGTCGACGCGTCGTCGACCACGATGAGCTCCCACCGGCTGTGCGACTGGGCGATCACCGAGGCGATGGCCCTGCCGACCTGATCGGCCCGGTTGTAGGTGGGCAGGATGATGCTGACGAGCGACTCTTCCATTCTCACCGTTGGCCTGGGGCCGAGGTGCACGCCGTTTCTGCCTGGTGGGGGGTGGCGATCAGGTCGCGCAGGGCCGAGGAGAGCATGTGGGCCAGCATCATCTGCACATCCTCCACCTGCTCGAGCCGGTCGCTCTGTACGTGCAGGCAGATATCGGCCAGGTCTTTGATGGTGCCGCCGTCAAAGCCCACCATCACCACCGTGGTGGCGCCCGAGCGCCGCGCTGCCTCGAGGGCGCGCACCATGCCCAGGCTGCGGCCGCGCCGCGATATGACCAGGAGCACGTCGCCTGGGCTCACGCGCCCGCGCAGTTGCTGCACGTACACGTCCTCGTAGGCCCAATCGGGCCGCCAGCCCGCCGCCTGGCCGGGCGTGCCGAAGAGCCGCTCGAGGTGGAAGCGGCACGACCCCGCAGCGACCCCCCACTGCAGTTCGTTGGCCAGGTGCCCCACACTCTCGCCATCGTCGGGCGGGCAAAGGAGGAAGACGGTGGCGCCCCGGCTGTGGGCCTCGGCCAGGGCGCGGGCCGCGGCCAGCACCTGCTCGCCGGGCACGGTACGCGCTGCCCTATACACATGGTCCAGATACTCGTCGATCGGGTTCGACATCAGCACCTCCGGCCGCCAGCGGCCCGGCGACGACGGCGAGCCGCGACCCCGCCGCCGGTCGCCCTCACGGCCATGAGGTCTCGAGGAGCGGCGTGATGATGGCCTCCTGGATCACCGAGCCTTCGGGGTGCGAGACGACGAAGGCGATCAGCTCGGCCACGTGGCGCGGATCCTGCAGCTTGTCTTCGTCGGGCATGGGGATGTCGGTGCCGGCAAAGCGGTCGAAGAAGTGGGTGCGCATCCCGCCGGGCACGATGACCGTGGCCTTGATGTTGTGGCGGCGCCCCTCGACGCCCAGCCCGCGGGTAAAGCCGACCAGGCCCCACTTGGAGGCGTGGTAGGCGGCGGCATCGCTCCAGGCGCGCTTGGCGGCGGTCGAGGCGATGTTGACGATATGGCCGCGGCCCTGGCGCTCCATCACCGGCAGCACCGCCTTGACGAACAGGAAGGGGCCGCGCAGGTTGACGCCGATCACCTCGTCCCACTCTTCCACAGTCATGCGGCTGATGGGCACCGTGTGGTCGATGGCGGCATTGTTCACCAGGATGTCGATGCGCCCTGCGGCGGCCAGGGCCCGCGCCGCAACCGCCTGGGCATCCTCCACGCGGCGAACGTCGGCGGTGATGGCGCTGGCGACACCACCGCGGGCGCGCACGTCACTGGCCACTCGCTCGGCATTGGCTCCGTTGATGTCGACGACCATGACCAGCGCCCCTCGCGCGGCCAGGGCGTGGCAGGTGGCCTCACCGAGGCCCGAGCCGCCGCCGGTGACGATGGCCACTTGGCCCGAGAGCGTCCGTTCCATGCGCTAGGCTCCTTTCGGCAGGCATCCAAAGGGGAAGGGAAGCAACTTCTATGCCAGGGCCTCGCACCTGGCACACGGCTTGCTCCGCTATCGCGGAGGGTCGCCTGTGAAAAGGTTGGAACGCCACTACAGAACCTACCATTTCAGCTCCCAGGACCCGCCGGCCATCGAGGTGCAGCCCGGCGAGATGGTCCTTGTGGAGACGACCGACAGCCTCGATGGCCAGCTCGACCTCACCAGGCCCGGCCGCGTCCACCTGGGGCGCCAGAGTGCCGGGGATGTGGACCTGCACCGGGCGCTGCCGCTGACAGGGCCCATTCGCATCGACCATGCCGAGCCGGGCGATGTGATCGGCGTGGAGGTGGTGGGCCTTGCTGCGGCCGGCAACGCCTTCATCCTGCCCGATTTCGGCCAGCTCATCGCCGGCGGTGGGGGCGGCGAGTGGGAGGCATGGGTTGTGGAACTCGGGCCAGGCGTGATCCGGCTCGCGCCTCACCTGCAGCTCCCCTACCACCTGATGGTGGGCTGCCTGGGGGTGGCGCCCGCCGGTGAGCCGGCCGATAGCGTGACGCCGGGCGACCACGGCGGCAACCACGACTGCATCCACCTGGGCCAGGGCTCCATCCTCTACCTGGCGGTGCAGGCGCCGGGGGGCCTGGTCTCGGTGGGCGACGTGCATGCCTCGATGGGCGATGGCGAAGCCATGGGCACAGGCGTGGAGTGTGCCGGCGAGGTGCTGCTGCGCTTCCATGTGCACAAGGGCCGCTGCCTGCCCGGGCCGCTGCTGGAGACCGATGCGGCCTGGATGGTCTTTGGCCACGGGCCGCGCCCCGATGACGCCATCGCCATGGCCAGGCAGCGCGCCGTGGACCTGGTGGCCGGGTGCCTGGGCCTGGGCCGCGCCGATGCGCTCATGCTGCTGGCGGCCGCCGGCCACACGCGGCTCAACCAAGTCGTCAACCCCAACTGCTCGGCCCGCGTAGAGGTCCCCAAGGCGGTGGCTGGCCGGCTGCTGGCAGCGCGGGCGAAGGAGATGCCCGTGGCCGAGGAGGCGGCGGCGCCGGTGCCACTCCCGTAGCAGCCCTGGGTTATGGGCCGCCAAGCGGCGCCAAGAGGGGCGCCAGCTCCTCGAACATGTGGTCGGCCTTGACGTCGCGGTCGGGCACCTGGCTGGGCAGCTCCAGGTGGTAGGCCTCGGCCGGCAGGATGGCGCAGCCGCCGTAGCGGCGGGCCAGCAGGAGCTGCACCAGCACCTCCTCGCCCGAGTGGTTGGGTGGCAGGCGCTCCCACCAGCCAAAGCCGCCCACGCTCAGCAGTTTCTGGCGGTCGTAGAGCACGTTGGCCCCCACCCAGACGACCTTGTAGCGCACGATGCGCCCGTCGGCGGCGTAGCGGCGGGTCAGGTGCAGCGGGTTGTCGCGGATGTGCAGGCGGTAGCGCTGCCAGGGGATGGTCTCCCAGGTGTGGGGCTCGGGCTGCACGGGGCCTTGCCAGGGCTCGAAGGGCATGTCGTCGGGCCAGGGGTCATCCAGGTGGCGCAGGCCGCTCACCCCCGCGCCCACAAAGCCGCACCGCTCCTCTTCCATCACGTGCACCAGGCGCTCGAGCATCTGCGGGCCCAGCAGCACATCATCGTCGAGAAAGTGCACCAGGGGCGCCTGCGCCTGCTGGAGGAGGAAGTGGCGCTGCTGGGCCATGCCGCGGCGGGGCAGGTTGGCGAAGGTGCGCACGCGGTGGCCCTTCAGGCTCAGGGCGCGGAAGAGGGTGCGGAACTCGCCGTCATCGAGGTAGCGTTCGCCCGTGGTCTGGTCGGCGATGGTGACGTCAAAGTCCTGGAAGGTCTGGCCGAGCAGGCCGGTCAGGGTGATGGCCAGGGCCGTCTTGCGGCCGCAGGTGGGGATGAGCACATCTACGCGGGCCATAGGCCATCGCTGGGCTGCGGGCCAAGCTGGCGCGGCGTGGCTGTCACGCTCCCTCCGATGGCAGTGCGATGCCCTGCACACACAGCGGCAGGGGCGCGGGCCGCAGCCCTTCGTAAACGGCGGCGGTGCGCTCGGCCACATGCGCCCAGGTGAACTCGCGCTGCACGCGCCGGTGCCCTGCCCAGGCCAGGCGGCGGCGCAGGGCCGGGTCGTCGAGCAGCAGTGCCAGCTTGGCGGCCAGGGCCGCCTCGTCTCTGGGGGGCACCAATAGGCCGGTGACGCCGTCCTGCACGGTGTAGGTGATGCCGCCCACCGCCGAGCCGATAAAGGCGCGGCGGCAGGCCTGGGCCTCCAGCGGGGTGAGGCCAAAAGGCTCGTACCAGGGCACGCTGACCATGATGTCGGCGGCGCCATAGTACTCGGGCAGCTCGTCGGGCTGCCGCTTACCGACGAACCAGACCTGGCCGGCCACGCCCAGGCGCGCAGCCAGGCGGCGCAGGCGGGCCATCTCGGGCGTGGGGTCCTGGGCGGGGTCGCGAGTGTCGCCCCCCACCACCATCAGGCGCAGGGGCGCCCCGGGGCGCTCGCGCACCAGCCGGGCGAAGGCCCCCAGCAGGGTGGCGACGCCCTTGCGCGGTACGAGCCGGCCCACGTAGCCGATGACCTGCGCATCCTGCGCCAGCCCCAGATGTGCGCGGGCAGTGCGGCGGGGCACCGGCCGGTAGCGGCGCGTGTTGACCCCCGAGGGCACCACGCAGACGTGCCCCAGATGGGGGGTATAGTAGCGGCGCAGGTCGTCGACCTCCGCCGGGCACTGGGCGATGAGGCGGTCCACCTCGCGGATGACGCGCAGCTCGGCCTCGTGGCGGGCGGCGGGGCTGGTATCGGCGGCGCCCTGCTCCAGGCGCTTGATGGCGCCGAGGGCGTGAAAGATGTGCACCACCGGCAGGCCCAGGGCCGCCTTGAGTTCGCAGGCCACCCAGCCGCTCATCCAAAAGTTCGAGTGGATGAGGTCGTAGGGGCGCCTTTGCGAGGCGATGAAGGCGCGGCAGCCCTCGGCAAAAGCCGGCATGAGGGGCCACAGGTCATCTTTCTTGATGAACCGGGCGGGGCCAGCGGCGATGTGTACCACCCGCACCCCCGGCGCCAGGCGCACCACATCGGATGGCTCGGGGCTGTCGCGGCGGGTGAACACGTCGACCCGGTAACCCATCCTGGCCAACCCCACGCTGACCTCATAGACGTACACGTTCTGACCGCCGGCATCCTCGCTGCCCAGGAGCGCCAGGGGGTTGGCGTGCTCGCTGATCATCGCAATTCGGCCGCGCGGGCTCATCCTGCGACCTCGCGGACCGAAGTGGCCGGCACCAGCGGCCGCCGTACCCCCGCGACCGAACGCAGGACCTCATCCCAGTCGTGTATGAAGCGGCGCATGTTGTAGCGTTCCTCCACCGTTTTCTGGCCTCGGCGCCCGACCTCGGCCGCCAGGGCACGGTCGCGCAAGAGCAGGTGCATCCTATCCACCAGTTCCTCCACGTTGCAAGAGATAAAGCCGTTCACGCCATCCTGGATCAGCCGCGGGTGCTCGGTGACGGCGAAGCAGAGCACCGGCATGCCCAGCATCATGGCCTCCAGCAAGGCCAGGCCCAGGCTCGTATAGCGAATTGGGTGCCAAAAGAACCGGTAGCGGGCCTCGATGGCGGGCAGATCGCGGTGGGGGATGTCGCCCAGGCCGCCCAGCTCCTCGGTCTGCATGCCGATGAGCTCGAGCGGCACGCGCTTGCGCAGGTCGAGCACCAGGTCGTAACCGGTGATGCGGGGCCGGTTCTGCATGCCGTTGACCACCACCACCCCCCGCTCCAGCTCGCCGGTGTAGCGCACGCCCTCCGGCACCCATACGCCGTGTTCGACGAGGGCGGTGGGGGTGCGCCCCGCATCCCACATCAGCCGGTTGTAGTGGGTGACGTGCACCAGGAGCACATCGGGGTCGTCGACGGGGTGGCGAGTGGCCACGGCATGGGGCCGCGGGGCATTGTGCTCGAGGTAGATGCGTGGGAGCTGTCGCTGCACCGGGCTGAGGATCTCGAACTGGTCCTCGGCATAGTTGGCAACGCTCTGGAAGAGGACCAGGTCCAGGCGCAGGTTGCGCACCTCCTCGGCCGGCACCTCGATGACCCAGTCGGGCCAGTCGAAGGTGGCGCCGCGGCCCCCGTAGCCGACGGGCCGCCCCGGCTTGACCGGCAGATACCAATTGTGCTCTACCTGGCAGAGGTTGTTCAGGTAGGTGCCGTGGATGTGCCAGGTGAGGATGTTCAGACGGTTATCGCCCAAGTTCGCGAGATCCTCCTTCCTTTGAGCGCCCCAGCAGCCGCCCATAGATCTCCAGGTGACGGTCGGCGATGGCGCCCCAGTCGTAGGCAGCGGCGGCCTGGCGCCCGCGCTGGGCCAGCATCTGCCGGAGGGCGGCATCGCGCAGCAGTTGCAGGAGGCCGGCGGCCAGCGCCTCGGCATTGCGGCCCGGCACCAGCCAGGCCGAGCGCTCCAGCTCCGGCGGAGGGTTGGGCGGCCTCGTGGCGATCACCGGCAGGCCATGGGTCCACATGGCCAAGAGCGAGCCGCTCTTGGGGGTAACGCCTTCGTTGAAGGGCAGGACCCCCAGGTCGGCGCCGGCCAACTCCTGCGAGACCAGGGCATCGGGCTGGTAGCCGGTGAAGCGCACGGCCCCCTGCAGGCCGAGCGACTCGGCCAGGGCCAAGAGCCGCTCGCGGTAGCGTTCGGCCTGGTCGCCGTGGAGGGCCAGGCTCTGCGCGCCCCCGATGAGCAGCAGCCTGGCGGCAGGCTCGGCATCGGCCACGCGGCGAAAGGCCTGGAGCAGGGTCTCGAGCCCTTTCACCGGGTGCAGGAAGCCAAAGTAGGCCACCACCGGCGTATCGGGCGGCCAGCCGAAGCGCGAGCGCAGGTCGCGCCGCGCGGCCTCGACGTCGGCGGCCAGCGGTGGGATGTTGGAGCCGATGGGCACGCGTTCGAGCCGCGCCTCGAGCTGGGGCAGCCGCCCTGCTACGATGCGGGCGGTGCCCTCATGGGTCACGATGATGGCATCCGCGCCGGTGAGAAGGGCCAAGTCCTCCCGGTCCCACAGGCCGCGGGCTTCGCCCCAGGGCCCCAGCCGGCCCCAGAGGGGCCCCACGAGTGGTGGACGCCACTGCCACCAGCCGTACTCGTGGAGGGTGACGACGACGGGCCGGCGCCAGCCCGTCAGGCGCAGGGCAGGGATGAGCCAGAAGACGGCGCGCCGGAAGCCAAAGCTGCCGGCCGCATGCTGGATGTGCAAGATATCGGGCGAGGCGCGGCGCAGGGCGAGCGGCAGGGTGGCCAGCATGCTCGGGCCCCAGCCGCGCGTGCCGGCGATGACGTCGGCGCGGGCGTGGTGGCGGGCGGCCGCCTCGGCGGTAATGACCACACAGTCGAGGCCGCGCCGGCTCAGCTCGGCCATCAGCCGCGCCGTATAGTGCGACACCCCGCAGCGGTCGGGCCGGAACGCTCCGGCGAGGAAAGCCACCTTCATGCTGCGGACCGCCTGGCGCGCGCCTGCGCCAGCATGGTATCGACGGTGGGCCACACGTTGCGCAGGAAGAGCTGCTGCAAGTCGTGGTTGGGGGCCAGGATGGCGCGGTGCAGCTGCTCGTTCAGCGGCGCCCAACGCACCGGGTCGGTGGGCCCGAAGAGCACCACCGAGGGCACACCCCGCGCCCAGGCCACGTGCGATGGCCCCGAGTCGTTGGTCACCAGAAGGTCCACCCGGTCGAGCACGGCCGCCAGCTCGCCGATGGTCGTCTTGCCACACAGGTCCAAGACAGGCGCGCGGCAGGCGCGGCGCACCGCGGCCACCGTTTCGGCATCATCCTGCGAGCCGGTGAGGACCACCTGGGCGTCGCGCATGTCCCACACCTGGTCGGCCAGGGCGGCAAAGCGCTCCGGCGGCCAGCGCCGGGCCGGGTCGCGCGCGCCGGCGTGGATGGCCACGATGGGGCGCTTGGGGTCGAGCGAGGCCAGCAGCTCGCCGGCGGCCCTCTCCTCTTCGGCCAGCACGGGCAGCTCGGGCTGCGGCGTGCCCGGCGCCCCCACGTGGGCCACCAGGTGCAGCCACTTGCGGGCCTCGTGCACCCGGTCGCCGGGGTAGGGGATGGCGCGGCTGAGCGGGCTGGGCACACCCGGCGGCGTGTAGCCCAGGCTCACCCGCGCCCCCAGCCCGGCCACCAGGTCGCTGGAGGCCGGGCCCGAGCCGTGCATCTGGATGGCCAGGTCGAACTTGCCACGCTGAGCCTCGAGGAAGGCCCTGGTGGCCTCGGGGCGGAACGGCACCTCGCGGATCCCCGCGCAGCCTGGGAAGGGAAGAAAGTGGTCGATGCAGGTGTAGCGCCGCAGGAAGGGCTCGATCCAGGGCAGGCCGATGAGGGTGATCTCGGCCGAGGGGAACCGCGTCTTGAGCGCGCGCAGGGCGGGCTGCGCGCAGATGAAATCGCCCAGGAAGAGGGCACGTAGGACGGCGATGCGCTTGATCATCAGGATGCCTCCTCTTCAGCCAACGCAGCGGCCCAGCCTTGCCGTGAAGCCAGGAGGCTGAGGCCGGCCGCGACCACTTCGTCGGGATCCACATCCAGGCAGGCCAGGCCCGAGGGGCAGGTGAGCCGGTAGCAGGGCTGGCAGGCGACAGCGCGGTGCAGGAGGCGGGCCGGGCCGTGCCTGGGGGCCCACTGTTCTTCGAGCTCGGTGCCCGCAAAGAGCACCACCTGAGGTGTGCGGGTGGCGTCGGCCAGGTGCATGGTGAGGGTGTTGTTGGTGAGCACCAGCCGAGCGCCGGCCACCAGCGCCGCCAGCTCGGCCACCGAGGTGAGGCCCGTCAGGTCGACGGGGGCACCGCCCAGTTGCTGCAGCAACTCGCCCGCCGCCGCAGCCGAGCGGGCGTGGCCCGTGACGACGACGGGCAAGGCTGTGGCTTGCTGCAGTCGCCGGCCCACAGCCCCAAAGCGCGGGTAAGTGCGGGCCTGGCAGCTCGTCCAGGGAGACAGGAGCACGTAGGGCGCCCCCGGGGGCAGGCCGCGCTGCGCCAGGAGCTCGCGGGCCCGCGCCTGGGCTTCGGCGGGCACGCGTACGGCCAGGGAACGGTCGGCGGTACGAAAGCCGGCGGCCTCCACCAAACGCAGGTTGCGCTCCACCTGGTGCGCCTCGAAGGCCGTGGGCGTGGGCGGCATGTCGCTCAGCACCGCCCCCCCAAAGTCCTTCGGCTCACCGAGCCGCAGGGGGATGCCGGCCAGGTAGCAGGCATAGGCGGCCACGTAGGGGGTCTGCGAGAAACTGGTAAAGATGATGGCGGCATCGAAGCGCAGGGCCTGCAGGGTCTGGATGAGCCCAATCTCGCGCGAGGGGTCGAAGGGCAGCTCGCCCATATCCTGCCAGAGGCTGCGCCAGGGCAGAACGTGGTCGACCCACGGCAGAAGGTGAGCGGCGGGCTCACCGCCGCAACTGACCATCAACGTCAGATGCGCATCGGGCAGGGTCTCTTTGATGGCGCGCAGGGCCGGCCCGGTCATGATGACGTCGCCCAGGTTGTCGAGGCGCATGGCCAGGATGCGACGGACGTTCTGCCAACGCTCGTCGAGTGAGTGCATCGCAGCCTCCTCCTTCTGAAAGGGAACTGAGGGAACTGGCGGAACTGAGGGGGAGACCACGCCGCCTGTCATTGCGAGGAGGCAATCCCCTGGTCGCAAGCGCAGCGACCCCCAGTTGCCTTCACCATGCCAGTTGGAGATTGCTTCGTCGGCGGCTGCGGCCGCCTTCTCGCAATGACAGACAAGGGCACTCCGTCAGTTCCCACAGTTCGTCCAGTTCTTTCAGTTCCCGGCCGTTGGCTTGCCCCACCAGGCCGTCCGGGCCAGCAAGCGCTGAGCAGCCTCGAGGACGTCGCCCACGGCGATGTCTTCCAGGCAGGTCTGCCAGTGGCCCAGAGGGCAGAGCCCCGTGTACCAGCAGCGCTGGCGGGTGAAATCGGCGACCCAGCGCTCGGGGCACTCGGGGCAGCCCTGCAGGTTAACGCCGGGCGGCCGCAGGCCGTAGCGCCCGTGCCAGCTCGGCCCATACAGGCCCACCGCCAGTGTGCCGGTCGCTGCAGCCAGGCGCAAGGGGCCGGTATCGGCGCCGATGACCAGGTCGGTGCGGGCGGCCGCGGCGGCGAACTGGCGCGGCGTGCCGCCGGGCAAGAGCGACGCGCCACGGCCCAGTCCGTCGACGATGTCGCGGGCGCGGCGGCTCTCGTCGCCCACTCCCTCCGACACCACAATCTCGAAGCCCAGCTCATCGCGCAGCGCCTTGCCCAGGGCCACAAAGCGCTCGGCCGGCCAGGCCTTGATCGGCATGCCGGCATGGGGGTGCAGCAGCACCCGGCGTGCCGGCGCCGGAAAGCGGGCAGCGGCCCACATATGATCCGCGGCGTCGAGCGCCAGGCGGGCCTTCATCGAACGCGCCCAGGGGGCAATCAGCCCCTCCTGGTGCAGGATGTCGAGAAAGCGCTCCTCCACCCGCTGATTGGGCGGTGGCTGGCGCCACAGGTTGGTCACAGTGCGCGCGCCCGAGGCCTCTAGCAGGCTGGCGAGGCCCGCGTAGGTCGTATCGGAGACGATCAGGTCAAAGCGCTCGCGCGACAGGAGCGCCTCGACGGCCTGCAGGGGCCGTGCCGGGTCGGCGTCGTCGCCGCGTTCCGCCAGGTAGACCCGGGCCACCAGCGGGTCCGCGGCCAGGATGTCGTCGCCGGGCCGGAAGGTGAGCACCGCCACCTCGGCCCTGGGGTGCGACACGGCCAGGGCGTGGATGGCCGGCAGGGCGATGACCAGGTCGCCCAACCCACCGAGCAGCTCCACGAACAGGATCCTGTTCATACCACCGCGCCCGCTGCCTGGGCCGGCGCACCGACTTGTTCGAGCAAACTGGCCGCGGCCTCGACGACCTGCGCCGGCGAGACGTCGAGGCAGCTCTGGTCGTAGGGGCAGATGCGCTGATAGCACAGGCGGCAGGGCACCGGCCGGTTCAGCAGGCGCTGGGGCACGCGCCAGGGCCGCCACTGCTCGGGGGGGTTGGTCCACGCGAACAGGTCGACCAGGGGCGTTTTGACGGCCGCGGCGATATGGGCCGGCCCGGTGTTGTTGGTGACGACCAAGTCGGCCATTTCGATCAGCGCCGCCAACTCGCTCACGCTGCTCTGCCCGGCCCAGTTGAGGGCCTGGTGGTCCATGCGGCTGCAGATGCGCTCGACCAGAGGCGCTTCGTGGGCGGCCCCGGTGAGGACGACCTGTGCCCCCAGTTGCTCGACGAGCAGGTCGGCCACGGCGGCGAACCGCTGCCAGGGGTAGGTGCGGGCCGGCATGGAGCAGCCCGGGTGCACCACCACCAGGAGCCGCGTGGGGTCGAGGCCGGCGGCGTTCAGGCGCCGGTGCACCGCGCGGCGCACGGCGGCGGGCACGCGCAGCACCAGCTCGGCATCGCGCGTGTGGTAGCCGGCCACGCCCACCAGGTTCAGTGCCCGCTCCACCTCATGGTAGAGGCCGGGCGGCCAGTGGTGGCGGGTGGTGAGCAGCGAGCCGGCGCCATCATCGGTGGCGCCTAGCCGCAGCGGGATGCCCGCCAGGTAGCAGAGCATGGCTGCCGGGAGCGGGCTCTGGTGGTAACTGGTGAAGATGATGGCGCCGTCGAACTGGGCCTGGCGCAGGGTTTCGACGAGCCCGAACTCGCGCTCGGGCGCCTGGGGCAACTGTAGCCAGGCATCGCTCATCGGCGAGTCGTACACGATGACGTCATCCAGGTCGGGGTCGAGGCGGCCCACCTGGGCGCCCACCGGGCTGGCCAGGAGGGCGAGGTGGGCCGCCGGCTGGCTCTCTTTGATGGCGTGGATGGCCGGGGTGGTGAGGATGACGTCGCCCAGGCTGTCGAGGCGCACCACCAGGATGCGCCGGGCATCGCGCCAGGCGTCGAGCAGCTCTCGCTTGCGGGCCTGCCAGGCAAGTAAGTTCATGCCCTCACACCACCTGGGCCGTCGATGCCACGGAGATGGCATCGATCGACAGCTCGCCGGCAATCGCCTCGGGCGCCGCGGACCTGGAGCGGGAGAGGCGGGCGATCTTGCGCACGATGGCCGTCGTCGATTTACCCTCCACCAGGGGCAGGATCACCACCTTGCCGCCGTACGACTGGACGATGCGGGCCTCGGGCAGGCGGTCGATGGTATAGTCGCTCCCCTTGACGTGCACGTCGGGGCGAATCTGGCTGATGAGCCGTTCGGGCGTGTCCTCGTCGAAGAGCACCACGTGGTCGACCGCCTCGAGGGCGGCCAGCACGGCCACCCGGTCGGCCTGGTTGTTGATGGGGCGCGTTTCGCCCTTGAGGCGCCGCACACTGGCATCCGAGTTGACGCCCACGATCAGCACGTCGCCCAGGGCGCGGGCCTGCTGCAGGAAGGCCACGTGGCCGCTGTGCAGGATGTCGAAACAGCCGTTGGTGAACACGATGCGCAAGCCCCGGCGGCGGTACTCGTTGACCTGCTCCAAGAGGTCTGCCGCATCAGCCAGGGGGTCGCCGCGCTGGCTGAGCCGCTGCAGCAGCTCTTGCTGCGACACGCAGGCGGTGCCGGCGTGGGCGGTGGCTACGGCGGCGGCCTCGGCGGCGATCTCGGCGGCCGTCTGGATGTCGGCCCCGGCATCGAGGGCCAGGCTGAGGGCGGCGATGTAGGTGTCGCCGGCGCCCACGGGCTGGGGGTTGAGCACCGGCCGCGGCGGCACGCGATAGTAGGAGCCATCGCGCCCAAAGATGGCCGAGCCATCCTCGCCGAGGGTGATCACCACCCACTCCGCCAGCAGGCGCCGCACCAGCTGGTTGCCCAGCTCGGCCAGGTGGTTGCCGGCGCGTTCGGGCCGCCAGCCCAGGGTGGCAGCCGCCTCGTAGTGGTTGGGTTTGACGACGCTCAGCGGGCAGCGGCGGAAGGCGAGCAGCTTCTTGGAATCGAGCAAGACGCGCTTTTCGCCGTGGGCGTTCAGCTCGGCCAGGGTTTCGATGAGCGCCGGCCCCACCACGCCCGAGTGATAGTCGGAGATGATGATGGTGTCGTGGCCTGCGAACAGGTCGCGGAAGCGATCCAGGAACTTGCGCCGGGTCTCGCGGCTGAGCGGGCGCGCGTCGCCCTCGTCGAAGCGGACGAGGTACTGCCCGTCGGCCAGGATGCGCAGTTTGTGCACGGTCGAGCGGTCGCTATCCACGACCAGGTGTTCGTCGGATACTCCGCGGGCGGCGAGTTCCCGGCGCAGGGTGGCCGATGCCTCGTCGGTGCCGACGACGGCCAGGAAACTGACCTGGCCACCCAGGCTGGCCACGTTGGCGGCCGTATTGGCGGCGCCGCCGGGAGCTACCGTCTTGTAGCAGGCCTCGACGACCGGCACCGGCGCCTCGGAGCAGACGCGGGTGGCATGTCCGTGCAGGTAGGCATCGAGCAGGGCGTCGCCGACAACGAGTACCCGCCGGCCGGCAAAACGCCGGACCGCAGGAATCGCACCATTCATTGCGCTCCCTCCAGCGCAGCCTGGGTCGCCCATTGTGCATTGGGGATGGGGCTAGGGTCGCCAGGCCTGAGAACTCCCTGGGTCAGCCGCGGCCGGTCCAAAACGGTGAGCGGCAGCGGCTCGACGTTGAGCCTGCTCCGGCCGTCGGCGGCCAGGATCAGGCGCGCCGCGTGGGGCAGGTTGCGCGCGACAAAGGTGGGCGTGCAGACTGCCCGGCCTGGCCGGGGCTCGGTGCCCAGGTCGATGAGCACCGTGCGGCAGGCGGCCCGGTTGCCTGCCTCGATGTCGGCGAGGATGTCGCCGACGTACCAGGAGCGGGCCAGAGCGATGCCCCACTCGATCCCTGCCCGCAGCAGCAGCCCCGGCTCGGGCTTGCGGCAGAGGCACGGGCCCGCATAGGCGCTGATGGTTCCTTCTGGATGGTGTGGGCAATAGTAGATGGCTGTGATGCGGATGCCCTCGGCCGCCAACAGCCGGCACAAGCGGCTGTTCACCCGGCCCAGCTCGCGCTCGCTCACATAGCCGCGGGCCACCCCCGACTGGTTGGTGATGACGACGAGCTGGTAGCCGGCCTCCTGCAGCCAGCCCAGGGCTTGAGTGACGCCGGGCAGCAGACGGACCTGCTCGGGGTCGCGACAGTAATGGACGTTGTAGATCAGCGTGCCATCGCGGTCCAAAAAGACCGCGCGGGAGGGATGGCTCTGGCTCACCCTCACCTCTCCCTTCCGAGATTCGAGACCACAGCGGGGCCATCTGCCCAGCGGCCACCCCTTGTGCTGGCCGCCTACTGCGCCCGTGTCGCACACCTACACGTAGCTGCGGATAGCAAGAAGCGTGCCACTTCTTCTCTCCTCCTCTTCCTCTTCTGGCAACGTGCAGAATCTGCGCACAAAGCAAAGTAGGGGCGGTTCGCGAACCGCCCCTACTTCCCACAAACGGCCAACCCCCAAACGGCCCCCGGCGGTTCACGAACCGCCCCTACATGCGGCCGGCCGTGCCCTCCCAGTGCACGGTGTACGACTGGCCGGCATAGGTGACCACATCCCCCTCGCGCAGTTTGCGGCTGCGCCGGGTCTCCACCTGGCCGTTGACCTGCACCTGGCCCGACTGGATGAGCACTTTGGCCTGCCCGCCGGTGCCCACCAGGCCGCGCAACTTCATGAACTGGTCCAACTGGATGGTGCGCTCGCATTCGTCCATGGCTGCCTCCGAGCGTAGATGGGCTGCTTGTGCGTCGGAGTCGAGTATGGCGGGCTGCGGCCTGGCTGTCAACCCTCACGGCTCGTTGGGTGCATCCAACATGCGAACCCCAAAGTGGGATGGCGTCCCCGCTAGCGGCCTTGGCTCAGCCGCTGGAACAGGCGGAGGTAATCGGCCAGGTGGCGGGTGGAGAGGAAGTGGTGGCGGACGTGCTGGCGCCCCGCCTCGCCCATGCGTCGGGCCTCATTGGGGTGTTGCAGCAGGTAGAGCGCCTTCTCGGCACACTCTTCCACGCTGCTCACCAGGTAGCCGGTCTCGCCGTCGATCACCTGCAGGGGGATGCCGCCCACGTTCCCGCCGATGACCGGCTTGCCCTTCCAGAGTGCCTCGGCCACCACCAGCCCAAAGCCCTCGCGGGTCGACTTTTGGATCACCACATCCGACACGGCCTGGAAGGCGCCTACCTCGACGTTGCCGACTCCATGAAAGTTGTGCAGGATATAGATATCGGGGTCCTGTCCGGCGTGGCGGCTGGTCCTATCGAGGTAGTACCAGCCCTCGGGGTCGTCGGAGGCCATGGAGCCGACGAGCGCCAGTTGCACCCCCGGCACGTGGGCCTTGACCAAGCGGTAGGCGTCGATGACGCCCAGCGGGTCCTTCCAGGGGTCGAAGCGGCTGACCTGGGTGAGGATGGGGCGCCTGGGGTCGAGGCCAAAGCGGGCGACGATCTCGCGCGCCTGCTCGATGGGCAGGGGCGCGTTCTTGGGCGAGAGGGGGTCGATGGTGGGGGCGATGATGGCCAGGTGCCTGAACTGTGCGCCGGGGCCCACGTACTCCCTCATGGTAAAGATGCCCGCCTCATACTCCGAGATGTAGGGCGCGAAAAAGCTCCAGAAAGCCGGGTTGGGGTGCGAGGTGTCGATGTGGCAGCGCCACACCCAGTGTCTGCCGCCGGCGGGGCCATGGTAGTGCAGGAGGCCCGCCGGTTGCGGGTCGTGGACGATGACAGAGTCATAGTCGCCCTCGAAGCGCCCGGCGTTGGCCTGGTGGTAGCGTTGTCAAGGTCTGAAGGGGCCGAGGCGTCCCCGGCGCTTGCGCAACTCTTGCAATGGGTGTACAACGTAGGCAATACATTGAGGTCGGTTGCGGACGATATGGAGGTTCCCCATGGCCCAACCACTGTCGGTCGCTCCATTGCCGGCTCTGTTTCGTTTCCCCTTCCAGGGGCCCGACTGGAAGAAACGCTTCCTGATCGGTTCGGCGCTGATGCTGGCCAACCTCATCATTCCCATCCTGCCGCTCATCGTGGTGGCCGGCTACGTGATCGAGGTGATGCGGCGCATCCTCCGCGGCGAGGACCCGGCGCTCCCGCCCTGGAGCGACTGGGGGCGGCTGACGATCGATGGCCTGCGGGGGGCGCTCGTCAGCCTGGTGTTCCTCCTCCCCGGCACGGTCGTCTACCTGATCGGGATGGGGCTGTACCTGCTGGGCATTGTGGTGGCGCCCTTGGCAGTGGGCACCTCGGGCCGCTCGCCGGCGGCTATGGCGGTTTTCCTGGGGCTGGCGGCCGCGGGCGTGCTGATGTTCTTCACCTGCATCGCCATCGTGCTGTGGCTGGTGGGGTCCGCGCCCCTTCCGGCGGCGACGGCCCACTTTGTGGTCCGCGACAGGGTGGGAGCGGCCTTTTCGGTGGGCGAGTGGTGGCCCATCCTGCGCGCCAATGCGATGGGGTTCTTTATCGACTGGGTGCTGGTGGCGGGGCTGTGGGCCCTGGCGTACCTGGCCTGCGCGCTTGTGGGGTACACGGTCGTCTTGTGTTGCCTCTTGCCCTTGGTGGCGGCACCGGCCCTCTTCTACCTGTGGGTGGTGGGCGCGGCCAAGTTCGCGCTGAGCTATCGCGAGGGGGCAGCGCTCGTAACGGCTCGAGGGAGGGCGTAGGGTGGGGCCCAGGCAGCCGGGCCAGCGGCCCGGGCGCACCGTGGGGGCGCGATGGGCGGGGCTGCTCGTGACCTTGGCGCTCGTGAGCGGGTGCGGGTCGCCCGGGGGCCGGCAGGCGGCGTCGCCCGTGGAACTGGCCACGCCTGTTGCCGCGCCGGCCACGCTGGCCGCCGCGCCCACCGTCGCCGGCGCGGTGCCGGCGGCCCCTCGGCCCACGGCGGCGCCGCCGCCCAGCAGCACCCCGCCGGCGCTGGCCATTCAATCGTTCGCCGTCACCGTCGAGGATGCGCCCGCCGGCAAGCGCCTGACCTTCACCTGGGCCACCACCGGCGCCACGGCGGTGCGGATCCACAGTGGCGCATCGGTGCGCTACGCCTCCGAGTGGCCCGTGCCGCCCAGTGGCACTCAGACGGTCGAATTCGCCGACACCTACTATGCCAACCCGGCCATGACGCTCATCGCCACCGACGCGGCCGGGCACGAGGTGCGCCAGAGCATCACGGCGGCCTGGCCCTGCCGCTGCGCCTACTTTTTCTCCCCGGCACCCGACCTCTGTCCCTCCGCCGAGCCGACGAGCACCCAGGCGGCCGAGCAACGCTTCGAGAAGGGCCGCATGCTGTGGCTGAAGGAGCTGCACTACCGCAGCGAGACGGCCTCGGGCGTGATCCTGGCCTTCTACGACGATGGGAGCTGGGCGCGCTTCGACGACACCTGGCGCGAGGGCGACCCAGAGGCCGACCCGGCCATCGTGGCGCCGGCGGGGCGGCTGCAGCCGATCCGCGGCTTTGGCAAGGTCTGGCGCGAGCATGCGGAGGTGCGGGCGGGGCTGGGCTGGGCGCTGGAGCCGGAGCGGGCCTTTACCGCCACCTGGCAGCCGCAGATGCGCGAGTCGCTGCCCGGCGTCGAGTACGTGCGCACCCTGGAGGGGCAGGTCATCGAGTACACCGGCATGGCCGAGGGGGTGTGGCGGGCCGTGGCACCCTAGCCGACCGCCAAGATCAGTCTGGCCCACTACGGATAGGCAGCGGAGGCGCCGTCATGGCGAACCGGCGAGGCAACTGGAGCGCGCTCTGGTCCAGGCTTGCCCTCGACAGCCGCCTCGACCTGGCGGGCATGCGCCAGGCGCGCGTGCGGCGCGCGGTGGAGGCGCGCATGCGGGCGCGCGGGCTCGAGACCTATGCCCAGTACCTGGACCTTCTGGCCGCGCGCCCCGGCGAGTTCGCTGCCCTCCTCAGCCTGCTGCGTTCGGACCTCTTCCGGGCCGCGCCGGCCCAGGCCCTCCTGTGGCGGGCGCCGGCCCGGCTTTGGGTGGAGGCGCTGCCGGTGGCAGCGGTGCTGGCCGAGGCCGTGCCGGCGACGGGCGGGCTGCGGCTGCTGGCCTGGAACCGGCAGGCCGAGCAACTGCTGGGCGAACCCACAGTGGCGCTGGCGGCGCAGAGCAGGGAGCACCGGTGGTATTTCCCCAACCTCGAGCCGTGTAGCGACGACGACCTGCCTCTCTACCGCGCCATCTGGCAGGGCGCGCCCGCCCGCGAGCAGGCGTTGTTCCTCTGTGGCCCGGCCGGCCATCTTCAGCCTTTGGCGGCCAGCGCGCGGCGCGTCGCGGGCAGGGGGGTGGCGCGGGCCATCCTGACCCTTCATCCTTTGCAGGCCTGGCAGGCCGAGGAGACGGGGGATGCGCTTCTCGCCCGCTGCAACGAGGCGCAGGCGCTGGCCGGCCATTACCGCGAGCTCTTCAGCCAAAGCCCGGCTGCCCTGCTCGTGACCGCTGCCGACGGCACCATCGAGGAGGCGAACGGGGCAGCGAGTGCCCTCCTGGGGCGGCCTCAGGGCCTGGCCGGCCTGGCGTTGGCGGGCTTGCTGGCCGAGGAAGCGCAGGCTGCCTGGCAGGAGGCGCTGGGGGAGGCCGTCGAGAGGGGTGAGGCGGCCGTGCGCCTGCGCCCCCGCTTCCTGCAGGGGCGGGTGCTGGCTGCGCAGGCCCGGCGGCTGGGCACGAGCGGCGAGGCGCGGCTGGCCTGGGCGCTCCACGATGTGACCGAACAGGTGGAGGGCGAGCGACAGAGGGGCGACCTGACCGACCTGGTGCTGCACGACCTGCGCAGCCCGCTGGCTACAGCCCTGCTCGGGCTCGACGCGGCCCAGAGCGCCCTGCCGGCCGGGGGGGCGGCGCGGGCAACGCGGGCCCTGGCCATGGCGCGGGCCGCCCTGCGCCGCCTGAGCCGGCTGGTCGATTCGCTCCTGGATATCAGCCGGCTGGAGGCGGGGCACCTGGGGCTCGAGTGCGAGGAGGTGAGGGCCGCCGAGCTCTTGGCCGAGGTGGCGGCCGAGGCCGAACTGGCCATCGCCAGCCACGACCTGCACCTCGAACTCTACACCGCACCCGACCTTCCGGTGGTGGTGGCCGACCGCGACATGGTCTACCGGGCCGTCTGCAACCTGCTCGACAACGCCATCCGCTTCAGCCCGCCCGGCGGCCAGATCCAGGTGCGTGCGGCGGGCGAGGGTGGGGGCCTGGCCATCTCGGTGGCCGACGAGGGGCCGGGCATCCCACCCGACCTGTTGCCGCGCATCTTTGACAAGTTTGTGGGCCTGCAGCTCCCCCATGCGCCGCGGGGGTATGGGCTGGGCTTGGCCTTCTGCAAGCTGGCGGCCGAGGCCCATGGTGGGGCGGTGACGGCGGAGAGCACACCCGGCCACGGCAGCACCTTCACCCTCTGGCTGCCAGCCGGCCGCCCTCAGGGCGCCCCGGCTGCCGACGCGCGCTGTTGAGCCGCGGGGAGATTTGCGCCTGGCCGGGAATGGTGCTACATTGCCGGCGGCGTGCGGCCAAGGGGGCCACGCGGCTCCCTTCCACACGGGCATCCATCGGCCGGGAGGTCATTCCATGGGCGAGACTCACATTCCGGTGGCCCTGCAGCTCTACACCGTGCGCGACGAGGCGGCGAAGGATTTCCTGGGCACCCTGGCCAGGGTGGCCGCCATGGGCTACGCGGGGGTCGAGCTGGCGGGCATGGGCGGCCTGAGCGCTGCCCGTTTGCGCCAGGCGCTGGACCGGCTGGGGCTGCGCTGCGCGGGCAGCCACATCGGGCTCGAGCGGCTACGGAGCGAGCTGCCGGCGGTGCTCGACGAGAACGAGGCGCTGGGCAACCGCTACATCGTGGTGCCGGCGCTGCCCGAGGCGATGCGCAGCCGCGAGGCGAGCTATGCGGCCGTCACCGGCGAACTGAACGCCATCGGCGCGGCCTGCCGCGAGCGCGGCATGGTACTGGCCTACCACAACCACGCCTTCGAGTTCGAGCGCTTCGGCGGCCGCTACGCGCTGGAGATCCTCTACGACGGCACCGACCCGGCTCTGGTCAAGGGCGAGCCCGACGTGTACTGGATGGTGTACGCCGGCGCCGACCCTGCGGCCTGGCTGCGCAACCACCCGGGCCGCTGCCCGCTCGTGCACCTGAAGGATATGGCGCCGGGCGCCGAACGCACCTTTGCCGAGGTGGGCGAGGGCACCATCGACTTCCGGCCCATCTTCGCCGCCGGCGCCACGGCCGGGGTAGAGTGGTACATCGTGGAGCAGGACCGCTGCGCGCGGCCTGCGCTCGAGAGCGCTGCCCTCAGCCTGCGGCACCTCAAGGAGTGGGGCATCGCCTAGCCGGAGCCATCCACCGTGCGGGCACAGTTCAGCCTGGGGGCGTCGTTGGGCTCGCCTGGAGTCCCGAACTTGTTCGGGTAGCGTTGCGGAATGGCGCGCGATACGATGGATGGCGCCATGTCGCAGCACGGCCCCAACAAGTTGGGGAGTCCGAGGTTGGGCTTGCCCACCAAGTCAACTGCACCGCCACCGTGCCTAGCTCTTGACCGCCGGTCCGGCAGGCAGTAGAATGGAAGACGAAGACGCCGCTGACCGGCGCTCGGCCGGCCGCCGCGAGTGAGAAGACGACATGGCAATCGCTCCCACGTTCACCTTCAGCCAGAGCTCGCTGGGCGACTATCAGGCCTGCGCGCGCCGCTTCCAACTGCGGTATGTGGAGCAGCGGGCGTGGCCGGCGCCGCAATCGGCCGATGCGGCGGAGGCCGAGCGCCGGCAGCGCCTGGGCCTCGAGTTCCACCGGCTGGTGCGCCGGCATCAGGCGGGCCTGCCGCCGGCGGCGTTGACCCCGCTGGCCGCGGCCGACCCCGAGCTGGCCGGCTGGTGGGCCGCCTACCTCGCGTCGCCGTTCTCCTCCTTGGCCGAGCCCTGGCGGCGGGCGGAGATCACCCTGGCTGCGCCCCTGGCCGGCTACCGGCTGGAGGCGCAGTACGACCTGGTGGCCGGCTCCCCCGGCGGCGAGTGGCTGATCGTCGACTGGAAGACCGAGCGCCAGCGCCCGGCGCGCGAGTGGCTGGTGCGCCGGGTGCAGACGACGGTGTACCGCTGCGTGCTGGCCCTGGCAGGCGACGGGTTGAACGGTGGCCGGCCCATCGCGCCCGAGCGCATCACCATGGTCTACTGGTTCGCCGCCTTCCCCCTGCAGCCCGAGCGCTACCCCTACGATACGGCCCAGTTCGAGCGCGACCGCGCGGCCCTGGCCGGCCTGATCGGCGAGATCGTATCGCGCCCCGAGGGGCCCTGGCCCCAGGCTGCCGACGAGCGGGTATGCCGCTTCTGCGCCTACCGCTCGCTCTGCGAGCGCCAGGTGCCTCTGGCCACCTTTGCCGAGTTCGAGGCAGAGGGCGAGGCGGCTGACCCGGCGCTCCTGGCGCTGGACCTGGACCAGATCGAAGAGGTCGCGTTCTGAGGGCTGCGCAGGCATCGGCGGGCGTCAGACAACGAACGCACGGGAGGCACAGGTTGGGTGGCCGAATGGCTTGAGCCGCAGCCGGTGGAGGTGCCCGAGGCGCTGCGCCGGGCTGTGGGCGGGCATCCGCTGGTGGCCGAGGCGCTGGTCCGGCGCGGCATCTGCGACCCGGAAACGGCGCGGGCCTGGCTCGACCCGGGCCTCTACCATCCCCAGCCCCTTGCCGAGCTGCCCGGCTTGCCGGCTGCGGTGGAGCGGCTGGCGCAGGCGGTGCAGAAGGGCGAACGCATCCTCATCTGGGGCGATTTCGACGTGGATGGCCTGGCTTCTACCGCCATCCTGGTCGAGAACCTGCGCGCCCTTGGCGCCACCGTGCGTTACCACATCCCCGATCGGGCGAGCGGCCATGGCGTACACCTCGAGACGGTGCGCTCCTTGCTGGCCGGGGCCAACCCTCCCCAGTTGATCGTGACCTGCGACACCGGTGTCACCGCCCTGGCGCCCGTGGCCTACGCCCGCGGCCTGGGCGTCGATTTCGTCATCACCGACCATCACGCCCTGCCCCCCGAGCTGCCCGCCGGGCGGGCCATCGTCAACCCCTGTTTCCTGCCCGATGCCCACCCCCTGCGCACCCTGCCGGGCGCCGGCTGCGCATATTTGGTGGCGCAGGCGCTGGCGGCCGGGTTGGGTGCGGGCGATTGCAGGGGCTCGCTCGACCTCCTGGCCCTGGCCATTGTGGCCGACGTGGCGGCGTTGCAGGGCGATGTGCGCTACTACCTGCAGCGTGGGCTGGAAGCCTTGCGGGCCGGGGGCCGCCTGGGGCTGCAGGCGGTGTACGAGGCGGCGGGCCTGGCCCGCGAGGGGCTCGACGAGGAACACATTGCCTTTGCCCTTGCCCCGCGCCTCAACGCGCTGGGCCGCCTGGGCGATGCAGCGGCGGGCGTGGAGCTCCTGCTGACCGACGATGCCACGCGGGCGCGCACCATCGCCGCCGAGATGGAGGGCCTCAACGCCCGGCGGCAGCTCCTGACCCACCAGGTGGCACAGGCGGCCGTCGAGCAGGTCGAGGCCGACGCGGCGGCGCGCCAGGCGGCAGCCCTGGTGGTGGCGCACCCGGCCTGGCCGGCGGGCATCGTGGGGCTGGTGGCGGGAAGCCTGGCCGAGCGCTATGGCAAGCCGGCCGTCGTGCTGGCCACGCCGGCGGGCGAGCCGGCGCGGGGTTCAGCCCGGTCGGTGCCGGGCATCGACATCGCGGCGGCCATTGCCGAGGCGAGCGACCTGCTGCTAGCGCACGGCGGCCACCCCATGGCGGCGGGCCTGACCCTGCGCCCCGAGAACCTGCCCGAGTTCCGCCGCCGCCTGCAGGCGGCGGTGGCGCGCCGGGCGGCAGCGGCACCGCCCCCGGCGCCACTGGCCATCGACGGCGAGCTGGAGCTCGCGGCCGCCACGCCCGAGCTGGCGCGCGACCTGGGGCGCCTGGGACCCTTTGGCCCGGGATGGCGGCCGGTGTGCCTGGCTGCGCGCCGGCTGGTGGTGGTGGCGCAGGCGGCCGTGGGCCGCTGGGGCGAGCACCGCCGGCTCTACCTGCGCGATGGCCACGGCCGCGAGTTCAAAGTGTTCTGGTGGCAGAGCGCCGAGCGCGCCCTGCCCGATGGGGTCTTTGACCTGGCGTTCTCCATGCGCCCCCGCAACTACCTGGGCCGCGACGAGGTGACGCTGGAATGGGTGGATGCGCGCCTGCTGGAGGCGGCCGCACCGGTGTTGGTGTCGGGTGGGCCGGCCTACCAGGTGTTCGACCACCGCGACGACCCGGCGCCAGCGCTGACCCTCGATGCCCTGCGCGCTGTGGGGGCCGTGGCCGTGTGGGCCGAGGGCGGCGGGCTGGCCGGCGCCGATGTGGTCGATCGCCTGGCAGCCGGCCCCGCCGAGGCCCTGGTGCTCTGGACTGCGCCGCCGGGGCCCCAAGAGCTGGCGGCGCTCCTGGCGCGGGTGTCGCCCCAGCGCGTGCACCTCTTTGCGCTCGACCCGGGGCTCGACGAGCCGCAGGCCTTTCTGCGCCGGCTGGCGGGGCTGGTGAAATACGCCCTGGCCCACTATGGCGGCCGCATCGACGGCGCGCTCATCGAGCGCATGGCGGCGGCGACGGCCCAACGCACCGGCACGGTGCGCTGCGGCCTGGAGTGGCTGGCCGCCCAGGGCCAGTGGACTCTGGCCGACCGGGGCGAGGCAGGCTGGCAGGTGAGTGCCGCCCCAGGCACGCCCGACCGCACGGCGGCGCAGCGGGCTGCCCTCCGCTTGGCCGACCTGCTCACCGAGACGGCCGCATACCGCGCCTACGTCCGTCAGGCCGACCCCCATGTGTTGCTGGCGGGCTGCAGCCCGCCGTGATCGGCGGCCAGGAGGAGAAAGCCATGTTTCCCCTGCCATACCCCATGCCTTACAGTGCCATCCTCTACGCCCTCCTGGGGCTCGACATCGCCCTGCTCGTTGGCGGCCTGGCGCTGGGCCCGCTCGACGCGGCGCAGACGGGGCGCCTGCCCCTGCCGGTGCGTATGGGGCTTTCGCTGCTCCTGGTGGTGGCGGCAGGGGTGCAGTGGCGGCTCAGCGTGGCCGCGCCGGGCGCCCCCTACGCCCGTTGGGTGTTCGTGGGCATGGCGCTCGGGCTGGTGGGCGACCTGGTCATGGCCGGGCTGATCCCTGTGCCCAGCCGGCTCATCTTTGGCATGCTTGCCTTTGGCCTGGGCCACATCGCCTACGCGGTGGCGCTGGCCGGGCTCACCACGGGCCTGGGCCTCTGGTCGGCGCCCCTGCACCTGGCGGTGGGCGCCGTGGTGGCCGCCGCAGCGGTGGGGCTGTGGCACGGAGCCGTCCAAAAGCCGGGCGGCGACCGCACGCTGAACCTGGCCGCCCTGGGGTATAGCCTGCTCATGGCCACCGTGAATGCGCTGGCCATCGCCCTGGCGGTGCGGCAGGCGCGCTTCGTGCCGCTGGCCGTGGGCGCCCTGCTCTTCCTGACCTCGGACCTCATCCTGGGCAACTGGACCATCCGCGGCCATGCCCGCCGGCGCGTGAACGACCTGGTGTGGGTGACCTACAACCTGGGGCAGTTGCTGATCGTGTTCTCGGTGGCGGCGGCCCAGCCTCGCGGCTAGCCCGAGCGGGGGCGAAGGAAGGCCCCGGAGCAGGGTCTCACCCTGCTCCGGGGCCATGGACAAGACAGACAATCGCTGCCCGAGGGGAGCCTAGGGGGTCACGGTGCCTGTGGGTGTGGCGCCGACCGAAGTGGCGGCTGGCGTCCCGGTAACGGCCGCGGTCCCAGCCATGGTTGGGGTCATGGCCACTGTAGGCGAGCTGGTGGCTGCTGCGGTCGCTGCGGTGGTTGGCGTGCGGGTGCGCGTAGGCGCCGCGGTGGGCGTCGCTGTGGGAGCGGGCGCACAACTGACGATGAGAGACAAGATCAGGAGTACCGCGGCCACCGCCATGAGCCGTTTGGTCGTCATCGTCTACCTCCTCCATTCTTGAGAGTGTGTTTCTCGAACCGGGGTCACGGCAGCGCTCCCGGGTTCCGGCAGGCCCCTCGGCCCGACGGATGCGGCCACGCCCCCTTCGGGCCAAGGCTGCGTTGGCCCGTTGCCTGCGTGAGCAACGGCGAGAGCAAGGCCGGGCGCACTGCCGGAGAAGATACCAGCAATTCTCGTGCCGCGAGAAAAAGAACCGCCGGATGCATCCAAGATGGATCGGCAGGCTCGCAGCCAGCAGCCTCTCGGAAGCCCTACGCGGGTGACCGGGTTTGGCGCTTCGCACCGTCGCGGTGCAGGGCCTTTCTCACCCTGGGCTGGAGCCGGGTGGCGGCCCGGCAAGTGACCAGGCTGCAACGCAGGCGATGACGACTTTTATGCGCCGGGGCCGGGCGCGAGGCGGCCGTAGCGGCGGAGGAGTTCGAGCACTTGCTCGACGGGCAGCGCCTGGCGGGTGTGCCCATCGCGGCCGGTGAGCGCCTCGGCGCAGAAGAGGGAGCTGATGGCGGCCTCTTCGACCGCCTCGACGACGGCCTGCAGGAGGGCCTCGAAGGCAGGGCCCTCGTCGCTCAGGCAGCGCAGGTGGAGTTCGGCTGCCTGGCTGCCCTGGGCGATGCGCTGGGCGGTGGAGAAGGCGATGGCGAAATCGCCCGACCCATGGCCGCTGGTGGACCCGGTGCGGGCCAACCCATGCACGGCGCGCCGGCAGAGGCGGCCCATCTGCCGCGCGGTGAGGGGCGCGTCGGTGGCCAGGATGGCCATGACCGAGCCGCGCTCGGGCGGTTCCGAGGCCTGGGCGGCGAGCAGGCGGCCCACCGGCACGCCGGCAATGGTGAGCTGGTCGGGGCGGCCATAGTTGGAGACGAGCAACGCGCCCAACGTGTAGCCGCCCACGTCGCCGGCCAGGCGGCGCGAGGCGCTGCCCACCCCGCCCTTGTAGCCAAAGGCGCTCATGCCCACCCCTGCGCCCACCGTGCCCTGGGCCACCGGCCCCTGCCCGGCGGAGGCCAGAGCGGCGAGGACGTGCTCCTCGCGCACGTGCCGGCCGCGGGCGTCGTTGAGGTAGGCATCGGAACACTCGCCCACCACCAGGTTCACCGTCGGCGCCTCGCGGGCGATCTCGGGGTCCTGGGCGAGCATCCAGGTCAGGAGCGCATCGGCCACGCGCGGCACCGAGAGGGTGCCGGTGAGGGCGATGGGGCTTTCGAGGGTGCCCAGCTCGCGCACCTGCTCGAAGCCGAAGGGCTTGCCAAAGCCGTTGATGGTGTGCACGGCGGCGATGACCTTCTCGCGGAAGAGGTTCCCGCCGTGGGGCAGGATGACCGTCACCCCGGTGCGCACGTCGGCCCCCTGGACGATGCTGGTGTGGCCCACCCGCACGCCGGCGACGTCGGTGATGTCGTTATGGGGGCCGGGGGGCAGGCTGCCCAGGCACAGGCCGGCCTGGCGTGGCGTAGGGCGAGAGGGTGTGGCCATGGCGACGCTCCTTTCCTCCCCATGGGGCAGGGCCCCGGGCCGCATCGCTGGCGCCCGGCGCTCTGCGGCCCCTATCGTTGCTGCATCTTGCCACAACGCTCGGCCCCTGGCAAGTGACGGGGGGCGGCCAGTGCATTGGTGGGTTGGCCGGCGCCAGCCCGTGGCCCGGCGGCCGTTCAGGTTCCCCAAGAGTGTTCTGGGCGGCGCGCGGCCCTGTGCCAGGTGAAGGAACCCGCGACCAGGGGTGGCAGCCGGGTGTTGGGCTACGCTCGCTCCCGGCCCGGCCCCTGGGTGGGGGTTTGGCGGGCTGGCTGGCGCCGGCCG
>Ga0078972_1002747_pt1 | contig 56576 bp, 45 predicted proteins | sample YelNatPaOPGAMG01_FD_67568 | JGI IMG/M metagenome (GOLD analysis project Ga0078972, IMG submission 67568) | Hot spring thermophilic microbial communities from Obsidian Pool, Yellowstone National Park, USA - OP-RAMG-01 (SPADES assembly) (version 2) | ecosystem: Environmental > Aquatic > Thermal... | reverse complement strand
CATTTGTGTGGATGATTTCGGTCTCGTTTCGCGTCCCTGCCCAGCAGTTCTCGCGCAATATTATCCCCAACCCGTTCACCATTCAAAACTACTTTGACCTGTTTCGCGACCTGCCCGACGAGGTGTTTCTCTATCTGACCTTCAACAGTTTCAAGATTTCTATCCTGACAGTCATTGGTCAGATATTAACCTGCGCCATGGCGGCGTTCGTCTTTGCTGTCGTCCAATTCAAGGGGCGCGATTTTCTCTTTGCCCTGCTTGTCGCCACGTTGATGATTCCGCCGCAGGTCTCGCTCATCCCAAACTTTATCATCTTCAAGTATCTCGGTTGGATTGGTACGCAACTCCCCCTCATCGTCCCGGCATTTTGGGGTGGTGCATTTGGGACTTTTCTGCTGCGGCAGTATTTTCTCACCATCCCGCGCGACCTGGTGGATGCTGCCCGCATGGACGGCGCTTCGCTCTTCGACATTTTCTGGCGAGTTTACTTGCCATTATCGAAACCTGCCGTTGCTGCCCTGTCCATCTTCGTTTTCAAGGATGCCTGGAACGACTTACTTCATCCGCTGGTGTATCTACCGACCGACATGCACAAGACAACACTGACGGTGGGGCTGGCTTTTTTTCAACAGCAACTCCAGTTGGGCGGGAAATTCACTGTATTAATGGCAGGTGCTTTCCTGTCCATCCTGCCATTACTGATTATTTTCTTCATCGCTCAAAAGCAATTCATCGAAGGCGTTGCGTTGAGCGGTGTGAAGAGGTAGGTATGGAAACATGACAAATGCACAAGTTGATTGACACACAAATAGAGACAAAAAACAGACATTTCAATTAGGAGACGATATGACTAAGATAACTTTTATCGGTGCGGGCTCGCTTGGTTTCACCCAGGAACTTGTCCGCGATATTCTTACCTTCCCGCTTTTACAGAACGCCACACTCTCTTTGATGGACATCCACCCAGGACGGCTGGAATGGGCTAAAAAAGGTGTGGAAAAATTAATCGAAGCGAATCAGGTTTCAGCCAAGGTCGAAGCAACCCTTGACCGTGTCGAAGCCCTGCGCGGTGCGGATGTCGTCCTGACCACCATTTTGGCGGGCAGCACTGAGGTTTGGCGGCATGACATCGAAATCCCCAAAAAATATGGCGTGGACATCAATGTCGGTGATACACGCGGACCAAGCGGCATTTTCCGCTTCCTGCGTACCATCAATCCAATGATGGACATCGTGCGCGATATGGAGCGCTACTGCCCGAGCGCCGTTCTGCTCAACTACACCAACCCGATGGCGATGCTTGTCTCTGCTATTCAGAAGCAATCCTTCATCACCGTCACTGGCCTATGTCATTCGGTTCAGGGGACAGCCATGATGCTGGCAGAATGGATCGGCGCGCCGTTCGAGGAAATCGACTACCTGTGCGCTGGAATCAACCACCAGGCCTGGTATCTCGACTTCCGCTGGCGCGGCCGGGATGCCTACCCCCTCCTTCACGAGGCTATCACTACCCGCCCTGAAATCTACAACGCCGAACCCGTGCGCAATGAAATGTATCTGGCGCTGGGTAAATATGTCACCGAGTCGAGCGGCCACAATTCCGAATACAACTGGTGGTTCCGCAAACGCCCTGACCTCATTGAAAAATACTGCACACATGGCACAAACTGGAATCCCGGCGAATATGCTTACATCTTGAAGGAGTACCAGCGCAATGAAGCCACCTGGGAGGATCAGGTTAAGGCTGAACTTGCCCGCCCGCTGACCAGGGAGGATCTTAGACGTGGTCATGAATATGCTGCCTACATCATCAACGCTCTAAAGGGCGGCGAACCGTTCAAATTCAACGGCAATGTGCAGAACACGCACCTCATCACCAACCTGCCCCAAGGTGCCTGTGTCGAAGTGCCTGTGCTGGTAGACCGCGCTGGATTCCATCCCTTCTATGTCGGCGCGCTCCCGCCCGAATGTGCCCTTTTGACTCAACTCTCCAGCGGCATCGAGGAAATGGCGATTCAAGCCTCACTGGCCGGCGACCCAACGATGGTCTACCGCGCCATCTGCCACGATCCGCTGACCGCTGCTGTGCTTTCGCTCGCCGAGATTCGGGAGATGACCAATGAACTGTTCGCTGTCCACAAAGATTATCTACCCCAATTCAAACATCATGCTGTGTAGGGAAAAACTTTGTCCGATCTTAAACCTGGCTGTCTCACTTTTTCTGTTTTTATTCCTCTTCGGATGCGCCTCCTCTTCAATGGAAACGGCAACCCCCATGCCACCTTCTGCCTCACCGACACCTGATCCTGTTTCAGGGAATACTCTAACTCTTATGACACCCATTCCAAAACCTTCCATTCCACAATCTGAACTCAACTGGTGGCATCCTGCTGTAGGCCTCACCTGGCAATGGCAAATCGGCAACAATGACATTGATACCTCTATTGAAGCCGATGTTTACGATATCGACTTGTATGTTGACCAAACCATCCTTGACGAACTTCACGCTAAAGGAAAGAAGGTCATCTGCTACATCAGTGTTGGATCATGGGAAAACTGGCGTCCTGATGCCGACCAATTCCCTGCTGAAGTGTTAGGTAAAGACTATGAGGGCTGGAAAGGGGAGAAATGGCTTGACATCCGTCGCCTTGACTTGCTCGCTCCTCTCCTGCGCGCCCGTCTTGACCTGTGCAAAGCCAAAGGCTTCGATGCCCTGGAACCTGACAACATGGAAATATATACTAACAACACGGGATTTCCGCTCACCTATGCTGACCAATTAAAATTTGCCCTCTGGTTGGCAGAAGAGGCGCATCAACGCGGTCTGGCAATCGGCCAGAAAAACGCTTCAGAAATGGTTGCTGACCTGGTCAATGTATACGACTTTGCCATTATCGAAGACTATTTCTTCTATGGCGAGGCTGAATCCATGCTGCCTTACATCGAAGTGGGTAAACCTGTCTTTGCTGCGGAGTACACCGACCTGCCTGGTGACTTCCAGTCCTTTTGCCGTCAATCGAAACGCTTGGGTTTCAGTACCATCCTGAAGAAACGCAATCTGGATGCCTGGCTCGAAACCTGTAAATAGCCATCTGAAAATAAAGTTGAGAACCAAAATCCTTGGTAGGGCTATAAACCCAATACGACAAAACCAACATGGTTATGTCAGCTGAACTCCCAAGAGAATTTTTTCCTTTCGGGAGTGCGCGCTGCCTGTGTTATTTTGAACTGCTCAGACGGAGTTGGAGTGCTACGTTAAGTTATTTATTAAGGGGCACTGATTGGGTGGATATGACTTTTTCGAGCTGGAAAGGCATCGTTGTGTGGGATAAATCGCTTGCATTTTATTCGGAAATATAGTACAATTGTTCTAAATTTATCATATATACTACGAAACCTTTTGCTTTGATGAGAAGACTTTTATATTTTCGTTTTATTTTTCTATCCTTAACTTTCATCGGGGTTTTTTCGTGGGTTCAGGTGGTTTTTGCTTCCCAACCCGATATTGCTCCACCAGAAGGATTCGAATTGATCCGCGCGTCTGTGGGGGTGCAGCTATATCGGAAAGATTATCCTTCTGGAACCCCAGATTATGTACAGGTCATCTTATTGAAAAGAGGTGCAGAGGTTCGTTTGTTACATGGCGATATTCTCTTGACGAATGCTGCACCCGGTATCTATGGGGGATTGGATGCGCGCTTATCCTCCCGCTCGATTGAGCAATATTGGCAAGAAATATTCACCAGTACCAGCAGAGCTTTTTGTGTGACCAATGGCGTGTTTTTTAATATGTATGAATATCCCACCAGATTGCCTTTTCCTCTTAAAGTGGATGGACAAATTGTAAGCGGAGGATATTCCAAAGGGGAATTTACAGATGAAAAGATGATGCTGGAGATATGGCTCGATCAAGTGGATATTAAACCATTAACCAAACTCAATTTCCAATTTTCCACTGCGCCAAATATCTTAAGCGGTTTATACGAGGCTTCCCGTAAGAGTCCCGAAAAATTTGTAGGCCGGACATTTGCTGGCGTACGTGATGATAATGGTGATGGAGTTTTTGAAACCTTGCTTATATTTAGCACCCAGACGGCTCGGCAAGTAGATGCAGCACAAACCTTAAGAGATTTTGGCGCACAAAAAGTGCTCATGTTAGACGGGGGTTTATCCACCCAATTATTATGCCAAGGAAAAACGTATATCAAAACCGACCGCTTGATTCCCAACGCAATTGCCATTCTCGATGGCACCCAGCCTTTTTATCCTAAACCGAAACCAGAACCTTATCCTCCCAAACCGGGAGTACAGGAAAATTGGGCTATTCAACCCAATTCTGATTCCTCAAAACAACTCGTCTCCGAAGAGATGAAGATAAGCACACAACATCCCATGATGAGTATTGGCATTGCTAAAGGCGCTATTCATTATCAAGACGCGCTTGTGATTCCCTTGTTTATTTTTGGTTTCTCTCTATTTTTTCTTAATAGCTATCGGAAGTAACCAACCATATTGACCACGGAACAGTACAGGTTACGCCATCATTCCACTGTCACCGATTTAGCTAGGTTTCGGGGTTGATCAACATCCAAACCGCGTTGAACAGCAATGTGATAAGCTAATAACTGCAAAGGGATGATAGCGGTTACAGGGCTGAGAAGCCACGGAGTGGGTGGAACCCATAATACCAGGTCGGATATGTTTTTAATGGATTCATCCCCATCGCTGGCAACAGCGATGATTTTCCCGCCACGGGCTTTAGCCTGCTCAATCTGACTGACCATTTTTTCATACCAGGGATCTTTAGGAGTAATGGCGATAATTGGCAGTGTTTTATCGATTAGAGCAATTGGGCCATGTTTCATCTCACCAGCTGGATAAGCTTCAGCATGGATATAGGAAATTTCTTTTAGCTTGAGGGCGCCTTCATAAGCGGTGGGCATGTTGATCCCGCGTCCTAAATACAGACAATTGGTTACATTCGTAAAGGATTTCGCTACTTCGATGATTTGAGCTTCACGATCCAGACATGCACCGACTAAATTGGGGATCCGCCTTAAGTCATCAACCAGACGAAAACGTTCCTGTGGTGATAATGTGCCGCGTAAGTCAGCAAGGTGGATTGCTAAAAGATACAAATCAATCAGCGGTGCCGTGTAAGCTTTCGTGGACGCGACTCCAATTTCGGGACCACATTGCATGGAGATGAACCCATCCGCTTGACGCATCGCTTGGGAACCAATGGCATTTACAATACTCCATAAGGTTGAACCATATTTCCGTGCTTCTGCCATTGCAGCCAGTGTATCAGCGGTCTCACCTGATTGACTGATGGCGATGGTAACGGTATTTGGTTCAATGATCGGATCACGATAACGAAATTCCGAGGCAATATCCACCTCGACCGGAATCCGTGCAATCCGCTCAATTAATAATTTTCCCACCAACCCGACATGATAGGCTGTCCCGCAGGCGATAATAAAGAATTTTCGGATGGATTGGGCAAATTCTTTGGTGAGGTGTAATTCTGGGAGATAAATTTGAGCGGAAGCAAAATCTACTCTTCCAGCAATGGTGTCCGTCGTTGAACGTACTTGTTCGTGGATTTCTTTTTGCATAAAATGACGGTATTCCCCCTTTTCCGCAGTGAGTGGATCCCATGAGACATGATGTTCTATCCATTTCACTGTATCTCCATCCAGTGTTTGAACCTGGAGCGAATCCCGAGTGATGACAGCCAATTGTTGGGGATCTAAGAACACGGCTCGCCGAGTATGTTCCAGGATGGCGGGTAAATCAGAGGCGACAAAATTTTCGCCATCACCCAGTCCAATTACGACCCCTCCGGCATTGCCGATACGAGCGGCGATTAATTTATCTGGTTCATCTTTGGAAAAAACCACGATACCATGAGCACCTTGGATTACATGGAGTGTTTTCTGTACGGCAGTAAGAAGTGAGCCGCTGATGGATAAATACCGCTCAATGAGGTGAACAATTACTTCTGTATCGGTTTCTGATTGAAATTGCACTCCCTCGGTTTCCAATTCAGCGTGGAGTGAATGGTAATTTTCGACGATTCCGTTGTGGACTAGCACAACATTGCCAGTATTACTCAAGTGGGGGTGTGCATTACGTGCGTTGGGTTCACCATGAGTTGCCCAGCGAGTATGGCCAATCCCTAAATTTCCATGCAAGGGTGCAGCTTGGACGAGATCGATCAAGTGCGAAATTTTACCCGCATCACGGCGAACCTCAATTTTTCCATCACTAAAAATTGCGATGCCGGCTGAATCGTAGCCACGATATTCAAGCCGTTGCAATCCTTGCAGGATGAGCGGAGTCGCATCCCGCGCACCAATATAACCAACAATACCACACATGGATTCCCTCCAAAAAGGATAATTTTCCAAGGATAAGTCGAAATCGCTCTTGGCTTATCCAAGTCTCTTTGCCCATGTTCCCGATATTTGTCCAAACGGTTACCCGTTTGTTTTGTTCGGGAATTGATTGGAGGGGAGAGAATGGGTTATGGGCGACCCAAAGGGCTTCCGCTGATCTTTCGATTTTCCTGCTTTTAGGGCAGTTAGTCTCTCATCGCTGAGAGAAACCCTTTCCTCGTCATCCTGGGATAAATTCTCTTCCAGGACCATGCGCTAGCTCTCCCAAAATGGATGGACTTCACCTCCGTAATTAATTTTATTGATGAATTATATCATGATGAAAAGGCTTAGAAACCAGTAGATATTATTGGTGAGGGTGATTTTTATCTTTTTCAATATGGGCGATGTAGGCTGTATCAAATCGTGTACTTTATAAGCAATTGTCTTGGTGATATCTGCAAAGCCACCTTATATCCAAAGTGGAGAATGTTGCTACTAGCAAAGCCTTAAAGTCTTACTCCCAAGCGTGGAGATTGCTTCTGTCGCAGCGAGCGCTCCATCGCAATGACAGCTGAAGGGAGATTGCAGCAAAGCATATTATCATGTCATTTCCCTTTCGAATGCCGCCTTCCGGCGGTATAGCTAAATCTTGCATTGACGCATAGGTCGGGTAGTGACGAGAAAAAGCGATAACTTTCGACAAAGCTTAATATCAGATAAGCCTTTCAACGGTTGAAAAAATGAATGGATGATAAATGGTATAATGCAAAAAATAACAAATTCGGGAGCAAATGGAATCATGGCTGTCAAATCTTAATATTTTCGGTTGACAAGCCATCGTCCTGACTAATATTTTATGCAAGACATCTTACAGCATAGGAGATATCGTTGAAATTTAATCCCCTCAACTGGTTGTTGGGATTTTTCTCGTTAGATATCGGCATCGATCTTGGCACCGCAAACACATTGGTAAACGTGCGCGGTAAGGGAATCGTGATCAATGAGCCATCCTGGGTCGCAATCAACAAGAAAACCCGCGAACCACTTGCTATTGGTGCAGAAGCAAAGGAAATGGTGGGGAGGACGCCTGCCAACGTCATTGCTATCCGCCCATTAAGAGATGGGGTGATTTCTGAATTTGAAATTACACAAGCGATGCTGGAATATTTTATTGGAAAAGCTCATGAACAATCCATTGTGCCTGTTCCACGTCCACGCTTGGTCATCGGTATTCCCTCAGGTGTGACAGAAGTCGAGAAACGGGCGGTATATGATGCCGGGATGTCTGCTGGAGCTCGTGAGGTATACCTTATCGAAGAGCCGGTCGCTGCAGCCTTAGGAGCTGGGTTACCGATTTCAGAGATACGGGGTAGCATGATCTTAGATATTGGGGGAGGTACTTCGGAAGTGGCGGTGCTTTCGATGGGAGGGGTTGTGGTTTCCCGATCGTTACGCGTTGCTGGCGATGAAATGGACCAGGATATCATCCAATATATGCGCAATAAGTATAATTTATTAATCGGTGAGCGAATGGCTGAACAAGCGAAAATAACCATTGGTTCGGCATATCATTTGCCACAAGAGAAAACGATGACCTTACGCGGTCGTAATTTAGTGACGGGTTTACCGGAGGCCGTCGAAGTATCCTCTGTGGAAATTCGGGAAGCGATTAGCGGTTCTGTACAAACTATCATCGATACGATTAAAGATGCATTAGATGAGGCTCCTCCAGAAATCGTTGCAGACTTGATGGAAACCGGTATTTGTATGACCGGTGGAGGTTCCTTGTTGCAAATGTTGGATAAACGTATTACGGATGAAATGCGCATCCGTGCTTGGGTTGCGGATGACCCGATGTCGTGTGTGGCTCGCGGCGCCGGCGTTATCCTGGAAGATTTAGATCACTTGAGTCGGTTTTTGGTAGGTTTGGAACGAGGTAGCACGAAGCACGAGTAAAAATGAACACCACCTCTCGCAACCTGCAAACGATCGTATTTGTCTTGATCGCAGTGGGTCTAATTGCGCTGGCATTAGGTGGTTATTTGACCCCCTTATCACGAACCTTATTATCCCCATTCATCAGCGCTCAATCCTGGATCTATTCGCGTTATCAGGCTGCTCAAGAATTCATTCGCGCCCCGCAAGACATGGCGCGTTTGCAGCAAAAAAATTTACAGCTTGAAGCACAAGTCTCCCAGTTGCAAGCGCAAATCATTGAGCTGCAACAACAGTTGGCGGAGACAAATATCCTTTCTGCATTGGTTGATTTTGCGCGTGCTAATCCAGAAAATCGCTATCAGGCTGCAGCAGTGATTGCGCGTGATCCCAGTCCGTTTTTACGTTATGTCATCATTAATCGCGGTTCAGATGATAACATTCGCCGCGGCATGCCGGTGGTCACCCAACAAGGATTGGTTGGGCGCATTGATGCGGTCACAGCGAATGCAGCCAGGGTGCAGTTGATTACGGATTCAACAGCAATCGTCAACGCCAAAATCCAGCCATCTGGTGCGCAGGCGGTATTAAAAGGGCAAGTGACTGGTGATTTGATCTTGGATTTAATTCCACAAGGGACACAGGTTGAGGTAGGAGATCTGGTATTGACTTCTGGATTAGGTGGTGGTTACCCACCAAATATCGTGATAGGGCAGATTTCTGGTATCCGCAGTCAACCTCAAGATCTGTTTCAAACTGCTTCTGTACAAAGTGTGGTGGATTTTAATCAGTTAGAAATTGTATTAGTCATCATCAATTTCAAACCGGTAAATATTGAACCGCTCGTACCAACACCAGGAGCACCGTAACGGGATTACTACTATGTCAACTGTATTAGCATTTCCAATTTTGATTGGATTGTTGATGTTCCAAATTGGTGTACTGAATAATATGCCATTGTTACATGGTTATTCAGATTTGGTCTTATTAGCTATTATTGCTTGGGCATTGCAGAAAAAGGTGACCACTGCTTGGCAATGGAGTCTCGTTGGGGGGTTACTGACAACCTTTATTTCGGCAATGCCACTGGGGGTATATATCCTCTCCTATGTATTCGTTACAGGAATAGCATTATTGATCAAGAAGATAGTTTGGAGGATTCCTTTCATCTCGATGTTGTTGGTGACGGTAGTGGGAACATTTATCGTATTGGGGACAAGTTATATCGTATTGAGATTCGCAAATGTTCCTTTACCATTTGGTTATTCGATGTATGAAATCATTCTCCCAAGTGCAATATTGAATGTGATCTTAGCCTTGCCAATTTATGCTCTTATCAGTGAAATTGCAAAATGGCTGTATCCAGAGGTGATAGAAGTATGAACGCATTAGGTCCGCAGGAAAACCGGATAAAATCATCGCGTATTCTCAGCGCTGGGCTGATTATTACAGCGATTTTTCTGTTGTATATTGGTCGTTTATTTGTATTGCAGGTTATCCAGCAACAAGATTGGGTTGCTCGGGCAGAAGAAAATCGAACCCAGATATTAAACTTACCAGCCCCGCGAGGAATCATCTATGACAGGAATGGGATAGTTTTGGCGCGCAACATTCCTTCCTTCAATGTTGTGGTAACAGCAGCATTTCTGCCTGATGATCCTGGAGAAATCCAGAGGATTTACCGAGAGCTATCGGAGACAATCGGGGTGCCAATAAATCTCAACCAAATCACGAAAGATAATCCTTATGTACCATGCATATCCGAGCATGGCATTGCCCAAATTGTTGAATATGGTCTTTCAGCCACTCCTTACCAACCTGTTCGAATTAAGTGTGATATCCCAGAAGAAATGGCGCGCATTGTCCAACAAAAATCTGTGGATTGGCCTGGTATTTCGGTGGAGGTTGAACCGATCCGCGACTATCCAACCGGCTCATTAACTGCGGATATCATTGGTTTCTTAGGCCCAATACCCGCCAATCAAGAAGAAGAGTTCCGCGCCAAAGGTTTGATGCCCAATCGGGATAAGGTGGGTTATGCCGGCTTAGAGCTTCAATTTCAGGATTTGCTGGCGGGCAAGAATGGATCCTGGAAAGTTGAAGTCGATGTTGCTGGAAAACAAGTGCGAGGATTAGAGCCGCCTGTGAATCCTCAACCAGGTGCTAATCTAAAGCTCACTATTGATACCCGTCTCCAGGAAGCGATGACATCGATACTGACTCGCGAGATCAATTTCTGGAACACTTGGTTAAACCGCACTATATCTACAAGTGGAGTCGTGATTGCGATGAATCCGCGAACTGGAGAAGTCTTGGGGATGGTTTCTTATCCGACCTATGAAAATAATCGGATGGCGCGTTTTATCCCGGCTTATTATTACAATCAATTAATCAATGATCCTGCAAACCCCTTGCTAAACCATGCCGTTGGGGATACTTTGCCAGCTGGTTCGGTTTTTAAACTATCCACGGCAGTTGGTGCCCTTAATGAAGGGGTAGTCACTCCGGATCAAGTCATCTCTACACCCCCCAAGATCACCATCACCGAAAAGTTTTATGCGAATGACCCAGGACGGGAACGTGATTTTGTTGATTGGAATAAAGCTGGGTTTGGACAATTGGATTTCCTTGGCGGTCTTGCGAACTCCAGCAATGTGTATTTTTACAAACTTGGCGGAGGATATAAAGACGAGGTGCCAGTAGGGTTAGGTATTTGCCGTTTAGGAACCTACGCGAGAGCTCTGGGATATGGTGATTACCCTGGTATTGAATTGCCCGATCAAGAGAAGGGATTAATTCCTGATCCAAAATGGAAACGACTTACTCATGGAGAAGGCTGGTCAACTGGAGATACTTATATTGCCAGTGTTGGACAAGGTTATGTGTTGGCGACGCCTTTGCAGGTATTAATGTCAGCTTCGACCATCGCAAACGACGGAAAGCTGATGAAACCAACACTCATTCGAGAAATTGATGATGCGGAAGGAAATGTGATTCAATCCTTTACACCGGTGATGAAATGGGACATCACGAAAGATCCCGTCATTCAAGAATTTTATGACACGACATTAAGGGGGTGCGAACCAATTGAAGGGAGAACGAAAACAGTCCAGCCCTGGGTCGTGAAGAAGGTGCAAGAAGGAATGCGGCGTGTAGTGACTGCAGGTACATTGAAGAAAGAATTTGCGAACTTTACCATTGCTGCTGCAGGTAAAACAGGAACAGCGGAATATTGTGATAAATATGCCAATGCGAAGAATTTATGCATCCCTGGTAACTGGCCCTCTCATGCATGGACTGTTGCTTACGCTCCGTATGATAACCCTGAAATCGCAGTTGTGGCATTTGTATACAATGGCGGGGAAGGGGCGAGCGTTGCTGCACCGATTGTCCATCAGGTTTTACAAGCGTATTTCGAACTAAAACAGATAGATAACCAACTTGCTGGGCCTTAGTATCGGTTATAATTTCATCAGTAAAAAAGTACGTAATTCACTAAGAAATGGATTAGTGATGGTGAAAACGGTTACAGTCAAGGGTATTCGCGAAGGGATTTTATTTCATCTTGGCGATCAAAATTGGGAGACAAATTATCAGGCACTGGTTGCTTTGGTAAAGGAACGGCAAGAATTTTGGCGGGGAGCGAAGGTGGTGTTAAATGCCGCTGAGGTAGAAATAACCAGTGATCAATTATTGGCGTTAAAAGATGAATTAAGTCAATATGATCTAACCCTATGGGCAGTGCTGGGTGAAAACTCCATAACCCAGAAATCTGCCCAATTGTTGGGATTAGCTACCCGCATTAATCGTCCCGAGAAAAATGAAATGACTGAATTAGAACCGATTTATCATCAGGGAGAGACAGCCATTTACTTCAACAAAACTTTACGCTCTGGTTATCACATCGAGTACGATGGACATGTGGTCATCTTTGGAGATGTGAATCCCGGAGCGGAAATTATTGCCAGTGGGAGTGTTTTGGTTTGGGGAAAATTGCGTGGGTTAGTGCATGCCGGGGCTTTGGGAGATGAATCTGCGGTAGTATGTGCGTTAGATTTACAACCTACCCAATTACGTATAGCCGAACAAATTGCGATTACTCCGAAAAGGCATGGGAAACCACAACCAGAGGTGGCATGTATCCGTGACGGTAAAGTGGTTGCGGAAATTTGGAATTATAAAGGATAAATTGTTTTATGCCCGCTAAAGTTGTTACAGTTACATCAGGAAAAGGTGGAGTCGGTAAAACGACTGCTACGGCTAATATTGCTGCGGCATTAGCTCTCCAGAATTATAAAGTGGTATGCATTGATGCAGACATTGGGTTACGTAACCTGGATGTGGTATTAGGTTTAGAAAATCGCATTGTTTATGATTTGGTTGATATCATTGAAGGGCGCTGTCGTTTACGACAGGCAATGATCCGCGATAAACGATTACCCGAGTTGTATCTCATTCCCGCAGCCCAGACTCGGGATAAAAGCGCGGTCTCTCCCAGCGACATGGTACGTTTATGTGATGAAATAAAGCCAGATTATGATTGGATTTTGATCGATTCACCTGCTGGTATAGAGCGTGGTTTCCGTAATGCAATTGCAGCAGCGGATATTATCGTGGTTGTCACAAACCCGGAAGTATCTGCGGTTCGGGATGCAGACCGCATAATCGGCTTGATTGAAGCAGAAGAAAAAGGGCCTGCCCAGTTGATTATTAATCGAATTAAGCCCGATATGGTTAAAAAAGGGGATATGCTTTCTCCAGATGATGTCTTGGAATTACTGGCAGTAGAGTTATTGGGTTTGATACCCGAAGATGAATCGGTTATCACCAGCACAAATCGAGGGGTGCCGGTGGTGATGGATGGCAAAAGTCGGGCAGGGCAGGCTTTCAGGAATATCGGGCAAAGATTGTTGGGTGAGAAAGTCCCTTTTATCCCCATAGAAGAGTCTGCTGGATTTTTCAATCAATTAAGTCGAATGTTCCGAAAAGGAGGCGGGTAAGATGGCAGGTTTCTTTGATCGTTTGTTAAGCCGTGAACCAAAATCCGCCTACCAAGCAAAGGAGCGAATGAAACTGGTATTGGTTCATGACCGTTCCAATCTCAGTCCGCAGGCTTTAGAACAGCTAAAGGATGAATTAATCGAAGTAATTTCGCGCCATGTAAATATTGATGCACAGGGGATGCGCGTGGAAATTGCGCAGGAAGGACGAGAGCAGCGTTTGATTGCGGATATTCCGATCAAAGCAGCTGCAAAGAGAAGAATGGGATAGATTTCATGCGTGCGGTAAATTGGAGATATTTTGATTTTTGGTTGCTTGGTGCAGTGGCAGTACTGACCATTTTTGGTATTACGATGATCCGTTCGGCTGTGGCAGGTAATATCGAATTGCAGCAGTTAAACTTAGTCGGGAGGCAATTGATATTTGCAATAGCCGGTTTTGTGGTCGTCATTGTCACCGCTTCCATTGATTATCACCTTTGGGCTTCGATGAGCCGAACTTTATATGTTGGAATGTGGATATTATTAGGGGTCTTGTTTACCGCAGGCGCGGTATTGTTCGGATCAGCGCGTTGGTTTGATACGGGTGTGATTTTGATTCAGCCATCCGAGCTAGCTAAAATCGTGATGATTATTGTGCTGGCGGATTTTTTTTCAAAAAACCAGGACAGTATCCATAGTTTGAAGACGGTTTTCCGGAGTTTTATCCTGACAATGGGCATTGTGATCTGGATTTTATTACAACCCAACCTGAGCACATCCATTGTAATCCTTGTAATTTGGTTTGTGTTACTCTGGGCAAGCGGGTTGAGCATCAAACATTTGTTGATGTTTGGTGCTGCCGGAATCATTGCACCAATCGTTGGTTTCCCTTTCCTGGCTGACTACCAGAAAAAACGAATTATTAACTTTCTCTTCCCCGACCCAGCTGCCCGTCACGGGGATATATACAATTTACAACAAGCATTGATTAGCATTGGTTCAGGCGGTTGGTTTGGACAGGGCTATGGTCATGGCAGTCAAGTTCAACTGCGTTTCTTGAAAGTCCGCCATTCTGATTTTATTTTTTCTGCCATTGCAGAAGAATTTGGATTAATTGGTACAGTATTGTTACTGGCGTTATTAATTTTTGTGATCATTCGCTGCCTGCAAGTAGCTCGTAAAGCCCGTGATTCATTTGGCGCTTTGCTTGCGTATGGAGTGGCTACTACGATCGCATTTCAGGCAATTGTCAATATTGGTGTGAATTTAAACTTGATGCCAGCCACCGGATTGACTTTGCCTTTTGTGAGTTATGGCGGGAGCTCTTTGCTTTCTATCTTGCTGGGTATTGGTTTGGTTGAAAGCGTAGCTCTGCGGCAAAAATCATTGGAATTTTCAACCTAAAAATCACGATAAAGGAGATTCTAGTTTATGAGTGAAAAACTCGCTCCCGTTCGAGTTCGTTTTGCTCCATCACCTACAGGGAGAACCCATCTTGGTAGCGGACGCACGGCTTTATACAATTATCTATTAGCTCGTCAGACCGGTGGTCAATTTATATTGCGCATTGAAGATACCGATCAAAAACGATATGTACCGGAAGCAGAGCAAGAATTAGTGGATAGTTTGCATTGGTTGGGTTTGGATTGGGATGAAGGACCGGATGTAGGAGGCCCCTTTGGACCTTACCGGCAATCAGAAAGGAAAGAGATTTATCTTGAATATGCACGCCAGCTAATTGAACAGGACAAAGCCTATTACTGCTTTTGTACTCCTGAGCGATTGAAAGCCATGCGAGCAGAACAGATGCGGCTCAAACAACCTTTGCTATACGATGGTACCTGTCGAAATCTTACCCATGAAGACGCACTCCGCCGCGTCCGAAATGGCGAAACACACGTGATTCGTTTCAAAACCCCGCGTGAAGGGAGTATAACCGTCCATGATTATTTGAGAGGAGATATTACCGTTGAGAACCGGCTCATTGATGATTACATTCTCGTTAAATCCGATGGTTGGGCACTCTATCATCTCGCTGCAATGGTCGATGACCATCTTATGAAAATAACTCATGTTTTGCGCAGTTCAGAATGGCTTTCCACCTTTCCATTGCATGGTCATATCATTCGCGCTTTTGGCTGGCAAGAACCCATCTTTGTCCACCTCTCGGTATTTCTGAAACCAAGTGGGAAAGGAAAGATGTCGAAGCGTGAATCAGCCCAATTAATTCAAGATGGTTATTCGATATTTATCAAAGATTTAGAGCAATTGGGTTATATTCCTGAAGCGGTGGTTAATTGGATTGCATTAATGGGCTGGAGTTACGATGACCATACCGAATTCTTTACCTTACAAGATTTGGTGGAAAAGTTCAGTTTAGATCATCTTAATCCCTCCCCGGCTGCCATCAATTTTACGAAATTCGATTATTTCAATGGGTTACACATCCGCCATCTAGCGCCCGATGATCTGGCGCAAAGAGTTAAACCATTTCTCGTACGAGCTGGCTTTGAAGTGGATGATGATAAATTACTCAAGATCATTCCCATTATTCGTGAACGCTTGGTCACGCTCGATGATGCTATACAGATGGCTGGTTTCTTCTTCAAGGAAGAATTAGAAATTAACCCCCAGGAATTGATTGGCAAAAATATGAGTATTGCTGAATCACGTTATGCGTTGGAAAAAGCATATCAGATCCTTCAACCGCTCGAGCGAATCAACGCCGAAACAGCGGAAGAGAAGCTCCGGGCATTGGCTGATGAATTGAATATCAAAGCAGGACAATTATTTGGAATTTTGCGAATTGCCGTTACAGGGCAATCTGTGAGCCCTCCGCTTTTCGAATGTATGGATATTATTGGCAAAGAGACGGTATTAAAGCGCATTGAACAGGCATTGGAATATCTGCGCAAACTCGAGTGAAGTTTGACGAATGAATCGCTGCATGGTAAAATCAAGTTTAGATGGGGGTTCGTCTAGTGGTAGGACAGCGGACTCTGGATCCGTATGCCGAGGTTCGAATCCTCGACCCCCAGTGAAAAGAGGCGGCAATCAATACCGCCTCTTTTGCTAATTCGGGGAGGAGTGGATAATTTTATTGAACCGTTGAATCGGGAACAATCTTTACATCCTGAATGTAGAGTATTTGTTTATTGAAGTAATTGGATAATCGATCAGAGTAACCAAAACCGCGATTCGGTTCACAGTAAAACTTGACTTTAATACTTTCACCGCTATAGTTTTTCAAATCAACGGATACCTTATACCAATCTTTTGTACCGGTGAAGGCTTTTAGACGATCCCAATTAGCTTTTCCATCCACCTGGACTTCCACATAACAAAAGGTAACGTAACTGCGGGAATAGTGTTTTGTCCAAAAGGTGAGGGCAGGGTTTGACCAACTCTTCTCAATCTTGACGCTTGATTGGCTCAATAACCAAGAGGTGACATGGTAATCCGGGTTAGCTAAACATCCTGCTACACCAGCATGGCAGGAATACGGCGAGAAGATAATGGTGAAATTGTGTAACCACCAATTTTTTAGATCGACACCGCCATCATTGAGATTAGCTTGCTTGGATACAATCGCTGGTGATAAGGGACTGTTAGCCGGTTTTGCAAGGGGTGCGGCTGCCACTTGGGTGAGGAGAAGTAGTACCAACAGTCCAAGATAGAGTGGTTTTATTTTGCTAAATATATTTTTTGCCATTTTAAACTCCTTATTTTTTATTAAGAGATGCCTCAATTTTTGCCCAGGTATCTTTGAGCGTGACGGTGCGATTGAGCACCAAATGGTCAGGGCGGGAATCCTTGTTGTCTAAGCAAAAATACCCAACTCGCTCCAGTTGAAAGCGGTCGCCAGGTTTTGCTGAGGCAACACTTGGTTCCACTTTACAATCTGTAATAATTGTAAGCGAATTTGGATTTATGAATTCGGTGAACGGAACATTCTCATCTTCCCCTAATGGATTAGGGACATTGAATAAGCGATCATAGAGGCGAACTTCTGCATTGACGGCGTGACGAGCAGAGACCCAATGAATGGTTGCTTGAACTTTCCGTCCATCGGGGGCGAAGCCGCCCCGTGTTTGTGGGTCGTAGGTACAACGCAATTCGACAATGTCGCCATTTTCATCTTTGATTACTTCCTCGCATTTGATGAAATATCCGTAACGTAAGCGCACTTCACGCCCGGGCGCTAAGCGGTAATATTTAGGTGGCGGGTCTTCACGGAAATCATCCCGATCGATATATAAGTCGCGACAGAACGGGACCAATCGGTTTCCCATGCTTTCATCTTCTGGATTGTTGATACATTCCATGTATTCGACTTGATCCTCGGGATAATTGATTAAGGTCACTTTAATGGGATTGATCACGCCCATTACGCGCGGTACCCTTTTATTGAGGTCTTCCCGGATACAATATTCCAGTAGCGCGATGTCAACTGTGCTGTCGTTTTTGGCAACCCCAATGCGTTCACAGAAAGTGCGGATTGCCTCTGGGGTCACACCGCGGCGGCGCAAACCGGAAATTGTTGGCATACGGGGATCATCCCAACCGGAAACATAACCCTCCTTAACGAGTTGGAGGAGTTTCCTTTTACTCATCACGGTATAAGACAAATTCAGGCGGGCGAACTCGATTTGCTGGGGATGATAAAGATTTAATTGGTCGAGGAACCAATCATATAAAGGGCGATGGTCTTCAAATTCGAGGGTGCAGATAGAATGGGTGATTCGTTCAATGGAATCGGAAATGCAATGCGTGTAGTCGTACATCGGGTAGATGCACCATTTATCTCCCGTATGCGGGTGGCTTTCCTTTTTGATGCGATACATGACTGGATCGCGCATGTTCAGGTTGGGGGATTTCATATCGATTTTTGCCCGTAACGTGCGAGACCCATCAGGAAACTCGCCAGCTCGCATTCTTTGGAATAAATCCAAATTTTCTTCCACGGAACGGTTCCGATAAGGGCTTTCAACTCCTGGTTCGGTTAAGGTGCCTCTTTGTTGCCTCAATTCTTCCGGAGAGAGATCGTCCACATAGGCTTTCCCCATTTTGATTAATTCCACTGCATAATCGTATAGTTGATCGAAATAATCCGACGCGTGAAACAAACGGTCTCCCCAGTCATACCCTAACCAGTGCACATCTTCGATGATGGATTCAATATATTCCGTATCCTCTTTACTGGGATTTGTATCATCAAACCTCAAATTGCACAAACCATTAAATTCTTCGGCGATTCCGAAATTCAGCACGATCGATTTTGCATGGCCAATGTGTAAATACCCATTTGGCTCAGGCGGAAAACGGGTATGAACGCGTCCCCCAAATCGGTTTGTTTCAATATCTTTGCGAATTAATGCACGAATAAAATCAGTTGCGTTGTTATTTTCAAGCTCAGTCATAAAATTCTCTCCAATCAAATCTTATTTGTTCATTATATATTAGCAAGATTGATTTATCAATATGTAGTGACATTTGTCCATTGCAAAAACTCATAAAGTTGGGGATAATTACCTATAAGGAAGATTGAGTCCGTAAAGGGAAAATACACCTAAAGGAGAATTATATGACCGCTCAAATAATTGATGGAAAAGCGATTGCTGAAAAAGTTCGTAAAGAAGTGGCAGAAGAAGTTGCCAAAATGGTTGCGGCGGGAAAACCGCGCCCAGGATTAGCAACTGTATTAGTCGGCGATAGGGTAGATTCGGCTACCTATGTGCGCTCCAAACAAAAAGCATGTGCGGAGTTGGGCATAGAATCCTATGGCCATCACTTACCAGCTGACGCAACCCAGGAAGAAGTCGAAGATTTGGTTAAAAAACTCAGCGCAGATCCAAAGATAAATGGCATCCTGGTACAACTCCCCTTGCCATCCCACCTTAATGATGAAAGAGTTTTGCAATCCATCGCGATTGAAAAGGATGTGGATGGCTTTCATCCCGTGAACATTGGCCGTCTGGCTCAGAAAGGACGCGAGCCACTCTTTATTCCCTGCACACCATTTGGCTGCATTTATTTGTTAGAACAATCAGGCGTTCAAATCGAAGGCGCTAATGCAGTTGTTTTGGGCCGCTCCAATATTGTGGGTATGCCAGCGGCTCTATTACTGATTGGTAAGAACGCAACCGTGACAGTTTGTCACTCCAAGACACGCGATTTACCCGGTGTCGTGCGCCAGGCCGATATATTAATTGCTGCGATCGGAAAGGCAGAAATGGTACGCGGTGATTGGATTAAACCAGGTGCTGCTGTCATTGATGTAGGCATTAATAGTAAACCTGATCCAACTAAGGAAAAAGGTTATCGTTTGGTGGGGGATGTCAATTATGAAGAAGCGAAAGAAGTAGCGGGGTGGATTACTCCCGTCCCAGGCGGCGTTGGTCCAATGACGATTGCAATGTTAATGAAAAACACCTTGCGTGCTGCTCAAATTCAGAATCCTTAATCTTTTTCAATGTTCCAGTTAGGGTCGCAGATAATGCGACCCATTTTTGTTTAACTACGAATTATCCGTTCTAAACAAGGGAATACAAGAGGATATTTGTTTATAATACAAGTAACTATCCCTGATTTTTATTTTAGAAAGGTTGGGCGTATGCATCAAACCTCATTTGTTCATCCATATATTCCCAATTCTGTGCCGGAAATCAAGCAAAAAATGCTGGAAGAAATCGGTGTAAGTAATATCGAAGAATTGTACCGTTCGATACCAGAACATTTAAGGCTTAATCGTCCCCTTAAACTTCCTCAACCCTTCCGCTCAGAGTATGAGCTAGTACGCCATATCGAAGGGTTGTTATCAAAAAATATATCTGCGCGCGAACGGTTGAGCTTTTTAGGCGCGGGTTGTTATCAACATTATGTTCCGGCTATTTGCGATGAAATCAACTCGCGTGGAGAATTCTTAACTGCCTACGCCGGTGAACCATACGAAGATCATGGCCGTTTTCAAGCTTTGTTTGAATATGAAAGTATGATGGGCGAATTACTCAATATGGATGTTGTCAATGTGCCGACCTATGATGGCTTTCAAGCGTCGGCGACTGCGATTCGGATGGCTTGCAGAATTACTGGTAGAAATAAAGTAATCCTTGCAGGTGTGATCGGAAAAGACAAATTATCCAAAATAATGGATTATGTGCAGCCAGATATAGAAGTAGTTCAAGTACCTTTTATTGAATCCACTGGATTAATCAATGTAGAAATTTTAAGTTCTCTTATCTCTAGAGATTGTGCCTGCATTTATTTTGAAAATCCCAATTATTTTGGAACACTCGAGATTAATGGGGAAGAAATATCCGCCATTGCCCATCAATTTGATGCGTTATCGGTTGTGTCGGTGAATCCGATTAGTTTAGGGGTGATCAATCCTCCCGTTGAATATGGGGCTGATATTGTATGTGGTGATATTCAGCCATTGGGTATTCACATGTATTATGGTGGCGGCCATGGTGGTTTCATCGCCACTCAAGATGATCCTCGTTTTGTAATGGAATTTCCATCACGATTATTTGGAGTTGCCGCAACCGATGTAGCTGGTGAATATGGTTTTGGAGATGTAGCGTATGAACGGACTTCTTTTGCGAAACGAGAAGAAGGCAAAGAGTGGGTTGGCACCGCAGCAGCCTTGTGGGGTATCACCGCGGGGGTTTATTTAGCCTTAATGGGTCCGAGAGGGATGATGGAGTTAGGGGAAGGTATTATGCAACGCACGCGTTATGCAATTGAAAAGATTGGCGAAATAAAAGGAGTAAAAATCCCCTTTTATTCCATCCCGCATTTCAATGAGTTTGTGGTTAATTTTGATCAGACCGGTAAGAGTACCCAGACCATCTTAGAAAAATTACTGCAAAGGGATATATTTGGTGGAAAGGATCTCAGTCGTGAATTCTCCAACCTGGGTCAAGCCATTTTATTTTGCGTAACTGAGAACCATAACCAAAAAGATATTGATTTACTTGTTTCGACATTAGCGGAGGTCATCCATGATTGAGGTAATCCAACCTAAGCCAAAACTTCGTCGTTTTCACCAGGCACGTTGGGATGAACCAATTATTTTTGAGCTTAGTCAGCCCGGCCAGCGCGGCGTCATACCGCCAGCGGTAGAAGAAGGAATAAAAAATCGTGTTGGGGATGTCCTGCAAACTTTACCCAAAAACTTACGCCGTAGTATCCCACCGCAATTACCTGAGCTATCCCAAATCCATGTCCTCAGACATTATGTGCGACTCTCTCAAGAGAACTTAGGGGTAGATTTGAATATAGACGTTGGTCAAGGCACTTGTACGATGAAATATAGTCCAAAGGTGAATGATCAACTCAGCCGTTCGACGAAGATCCAAGATCTACATCCTTTACAAGATGAGAATTCAGTCCAGGGAATTTTGGAGATCATGTATCGATTAGAAGAGATCTTCAAGGAAATTTCCGGAATGGATCGCTTTACACTTCAACCAGGTGCGGGGTCTGCAGCGATATACACAAATGTAGCAATGATAAGAGCTTACCATGCGTACCATGGAAATTCGCAGCGAGATGAGGTGATCACAACGATATTTTCTCATCCTTCTAATGCTGCTTGCGCCAAAACAGCTGGATATAAAGTGATCACGCTTTATCCGGATGAAAATGGTTATCCTGATTTAGACGCTTTGAAAGAAGCTGTTTCAGAGAGGACCGCCGCTCTTTTGATAACCAATCCAGAAGACACGGGAATATTTAACCCGCAAATAGACCAATTTGTAAAAGTTGTCCATGAAGCCGGGGGATTATGTTCTTATGATCAGGCAAATGCAAATGGAATATTGGGGATAACGCGGGCGCGCGATGCGGGATTTGATTTGTGCCATTTTAACCTGCATAAAACATTTTCTACCCCGCATGGTTGTGGCGGCCCGGCTGCTGGGGTTTGCGGAGTGACAAATGAACTTGCTCCTTTTCTGCCGGTTCCAACAGTTGAATTTGATGGGAAGAAATATTATTTCGATTACGATCGGCCATTGTCCATTGGGAAGGTACGTCCTTTTTATGGCGTGGCGCAAAATTTGTTAAAAGCATACGCCTGGATTATGAGTCTCGGCGGAGATGGATTGCGCGAGGTAGCCGAGATAGCTGTTTTGAACAATAATTACTTGATGAAGAAGATACTTGAAATCCCAGGCGTTTCTATTCCTTATTCCCTCGATAATCCACGAATAGAACAAATCCGTTATAGTTGGGAACAATTATCGGAGGATACCGGCGTTCATTCGGAAGAAATTGGTTATCGAGCAGCTGATTTTGGTACCCATTATTGGACAAGTCACCATCCTTATATTGTCCCTGAGCCAATGACCCTGGAGCCAACCGAATCGTATTCAAAGGAAGATTTAGATGAATATGCTGCCATTATCAAAAATATTGTTGAAGAAGCCTATCGGGATGCGGACTTTATCCATGGGGCACCCTATAACAGCACTGTTCATCGGATTCACCAGGAAAGTTTTGATGACCCGCAGTCATGGGCAGTAACCTGGCGGGCTTATAAACGCAAATCAGGGCAGACCAAATAAAATGACGGTTTTATTCGTATGGATGATGTAGTTTCCCCTTTTAAGAAGATCGGATTAATTATCAATCCAGTCGCTGGTTTAGGGGGAAGGGTTGGTTTGAAAGGGAGTGACGGTGAGCAAATTCAGAAACAAGCTTTGTCGCTCGGCGCGCAACCCTATGCACAGGATCGCGCTAAAGAAACTTTAGCCTTGCTTTTTCCTTTTCGTGATCGATTTAGTTTGATCTCTGCTGCGGCAACAATGGGAGAATTTGCCGCAAAAGAAATAGGCTTTGAACCCGAAATCATTCCCCTCAAATCTTATCCAAAAACAACCGCTCAAGATACGATTGAAGTAGCACAAAAAATGCTGCTCGAAGGAGTAGATTTAATTCTTTTTGCAGGCGGGGATGGTACTGCACGAGATATCTATCAGGCTATTCAAAATAAAATCCCGGTAGTTGGCATTCCAGCTGGGGTTAAGATTTTTTCAGCGGTTTTTGCTTATAGTCCAAAAAGCGCGGGATTGTTAGTGCGGGACTTTATTACCCGCAATAAAATGCTCTTCCAGGAAGCAGAAATCATCGACCTCGATGAAGATTCCTATCGGAATGGTGTGATAGCCACCAAATTATATGGGTTTATGAAAATTCCTTTTTACCCCCATCTCATCCAAAATCAAAAAATTCCTAGCCAAGAACCTGATAGCTACCAAATTGAAGCGATTGCGCAAAGCGTGATCGAGGATATGGACGGTGAAACCATCTACGCACTAGGTCCAGGGACAATCCCCAATTATATAGGAAAATTATTGGGATTCGAAAAAACTTTAGTTGGAATTGATTTAGTGAAGAATAAAGCGTTAATTGCGAAGGATGTCAACGAACAAAAATTACTAGAGGTTATAAAAAATAACACGCTAAAAATCATTATTACTCCCACCGGTGGACAAGGATTTTTATTCGGACGGGGAAATCAACCCTTTAGCCCACGTGTGTTAGAAAAGGTATCGAAGAAGGATATCATCGTTGTCAGTTTAATCAGTAAGATCAATGGATTGCGGGGGAAACCACTCCGCGTTGATACAGGGGACGCGCAGATCGATCAAAAATTGTGTGGATATATTTCTGTCATTACCGGTTATCGGGACAAAATCGTCTATCGGGTAATGAGTTAAAAACCAATTTATGGTGAGGTAAATCATGAACATACTCAAAAACAAAATTGCAATTATCACAGGCGGTGCTTCTGGAATTGGCAGGGCGACAGCGCAGTTATTTGCAGACGAAGGAGCTAAAGTTGCTCTCCTGGATATTAATGATCCTGCTGGTGCTCAAGTGGCAAATGAAATCCATTCTGCAGGCGGGAGTGCCAAATATATTCACTGTGATGTAACCAAAGCCGATCAATGTAAAAAAGCGGTAGAAGAAACGGTTCAAACTTTTGGTGGAGTGGATATTTTATTCAATAATGCTGGCATTATCCGTCGAGCGAATGTGCTGGAGACAACGGAGGAAGAGTGGGAGCGTGTGATGGCGATCAATGTCAAATCCATCTTTTTAATGTGTAAATATGTTATTCCGATTATGGAGAAAGCAGGGAGAGGTTCCATCATCAATACTGCATCAGGATGGGGCTTGAAAGGGGGCGAAAACGCCGTTGCTTATTGTGCATCCAAAGGAGCTGTTGTGAATATGACCAGGGCGATGGCGATAGATCATGGTCCAAAAAATATTCGGATTAATTGTGTTTGTCCGGGGGATACGGATACACCAATGTTGCGAAATGAAGCCCAACAACTTAAACTGGACGAAACGGTGTTTTTATCGGACGCAGCTAACCGTCCCCTGGGCCGTTATGCCCAACCCATTGAAATTGCACAGGTTGTGCTCTTCTTGGCTTCTGATGCAGCTAGCTATGTTACTGGGTCAGCGTATGTGGTTGATGGTGGCGGATTGGCTTGATTAAAAAATATTAATTTGTCAGACATTTGACATTTACATTGATTTCTGGTAAACTATATTTGTCAGACAAATTCCAGGAAAAGGTGTAATATGTCAACACTCCTAGTTCGTCATGCGACCTTATTGGTGACGATGGACGATCAGCGTAGAGAAATCGCCGATGGGGGATTTTTCATTCGAGACGGCATGATCGTACAAGTGGGAAAGACGGATCAATTAACCCAGCAAGCAGATGAGGTAATTGATTTAGATGGTTATATCGTATTACCTGGATTGATTAACACCCATCATCATTTTTATCAAACCCTTACGCGTGTTATTCCGAATGCCCAAAATGGTAATTTATTCACCTGGCTGAAAACGCTCTATCCCATCTGGGCAAACCTTACCCCAGAAGATATTCAGGTTTCCACTAAAACTGCCCTTTCGGAATTGGCGCTTTCTGGTTGTACTACGGCATCCGATCATTTATATTTATTTCCCAATGGTTCACGATTGGATGATGAAATACACGCTGCCGCTCAGGTGGGGTTACGTTTGCACGCATCACGAGGTTCGATGAGTTTGGGGGAGAGCAAGGGTGGCTTACCACCAGATCGCGTTGTCGAAGAAGAAGAATTTATCCTAAAAGATTCACAACGATTAATTGAAACCTATCATGATCCAAAGCCGGGATCTATGCTGCAGATTGTATTGGCGCCTTGTTCCCCTTTCAGTGTGAGCGGGGATTTAATGCGAGAATCGGCTAAACTTGCCCGCCATTATCATGTACACCTGCACACTCATCTTGCGGAAACGATCGATGAAGAGGCGTTTTGTATCGAGAAATTTGGTCATCGTCCAGTTGATTATATGAGAGTAGTGGATTGGTTAGGTGAAGATGTTTGGTTTGCTCATTCTGTTCATGTCAATGAGCAAGAGATTGATGTTTATCATCAAAGCGGATGCGGGGTAGCCCATTGCCCGACTTCCAATATGCGACTTGCATCAGGAATTGCCCCAATTATGCGGATGATGCAAAAGAACATTAAAGTGGGACTTGGTGTAGATGGGTCGGCGAGTAATGATGGTTCAAACCTGCTGGAAGAAGTTCGCCAAGCAATGTTGGTAGCGCGTTTGAAAGCTGGCTTGGATGGAGCTTCATTATCAGGGAAAGAGACCCCGCCTTTGATGACTGCCCGTCAGGCATTAGAGTTAGCCACGCGGGGCGGTGCAGCAGTGTTGGGACGGGATGATATCGGTTCTCTAAGCCCAGGGAAGTGTGCTGATTTTATAGCTATCAAACTAGATCATTTAGAATATAGTGGCGCCCTGCATGATCCAGTGGCAGCAGTAGTCTTTTGTGCTCCAGTTCGAGTAGATTATAACTATGTAGCTGGTCGTCCTGTCGTGAAAGAAGGTCGCCTGGTTAATCTAGATGAAAAAATGTTGGTTGAGCAGCATAACCAAGCAGCTCATCGGTTGTTATCTCTCTCATAAGGTCAGGATGCCATGATGAATTTAACGATCACAAAGGTATCTTCTGCACAAAAAATCCAAGATCAGTTGTCTGCTTTAATTTCAAAGATGAAACCGGGCGATAAATTGCCATCTGAACCGCAGTTGGCGAAACAGTTTGGTGTATCCCGGGCAACGTTACGCGAGGCAATGCGGGCATTCGAAACGCAGGGGCTTTTATTGAGACGGCAAGGTTCAGGCACTTATATTATGCAACCACCCGCGGTAATCGAGAGCGGATTAGAAGTACTGGAAAGCATCGAGACACAAGCGAAACGGATTGGTTTGGAAGTAACGATGGGGGATTTAAAGGTTGAAAAAAGAAAAGCAAATCCACAGGAGGTGAAAGAATTAGGCATATCGGAAGGAGAGGACGTCTTACATGTTTCTCGTGCAATTCTAACAGGGGGGAAAGCGGTAGCGTATTTGATTGATATTTTGCCAGAAGGTATCCTTGGTGACGAAGATTTATCCGCACAATTTCGGGGTTCGGTGTTAGATTTACTCCTGAAACGCGGAAACCCTCCCTTACATTCTTCTCGTTGTGAAATCAGTTCCGTTCAAGCGAATTCAGAATTGGCAAAAATATTTGGTATACAACGCGGGGATGCGCTACTGCTGTTTACTGCCTGGTTGTACTCGACTTCAGGCATCGTGGTTGATTTTTCATTTAGTTATTTTCTGCCTGGTTATTTCCGATTTCATGTAATTCGGAAAGTTGGGCAGTAAGAAAAATATAAAAATTATTAAAAAGGAGCGAAGAAATGCGTAGTTTTATGGGTCGTGACATTTTGTCACTAAAAGATTTTGAACGAAATGAATTTTTTCATGTATTTGAGGTAGCAGCTGAATTAGAGCCGATTGCGCGTAGCCGTCGTAATTCGGATATGCTCAAGGAAAAAACCTTAGTAGCTGCTTTTTATCAACCCTCAACGAGAACCCGTTTGGCGCACGAAGCGGCAATGCACCGATTGGGTGGTCATGTAGTTGGTTTTGCTGATCCAAAGATGACTCGTGCGGGAGATTTTTATCAGGAATCAATTAAAGACACCGTGAAAATGTTGGAATTTTATGGTGATGTCATCGTCATGCGTCACTTCCAGCAGGGTGCGCCGCACGAGGCAGCAAAATGGGCATCCATCCCAGTTATTAACGGTGGGGATGGCTGGGGTGAACATCCAACCCAAATTTTGACAGATTTATATACCGTATTGCGGGAAAAGGGAAGAATTGATGGACTGAAATGGCTGGCAGTGGGTGATATGCGTATGCGCACGATGCATTCCCTTGCATACGCGCTGACCCAATTTGATTGCCCAATTACATTTGTAGCCCCACCAGAGATGCGGCTGACAGAACAATTCAAAGAAGACCTGAAACAATACAGCCTTGATTACAAAGAAGCAGAGCATGTAGAGCAGGCAATCGCGACTGCCGATGTAATCCTTGTTGAACCGGTTGTCCAACCTGATTACACAAAATCCAGAGATGAGCGCACGGGCAGCGTCGACCTTACTCCCGCCAACTATAAGATTACGCGTGAGTTATTAGCTACCAAAGCGAAACCAGACGCTATTTTGCTGCATTCTTTACCGCGCATGGATGAAATCCCGACTGATGTGGATATCACTCGTTGGTCACGTTATTGGCAGGAAGCTTTTAACGGCGTGGTCATGCGCATGGCTTTGCTCGCCCTGGTTCTGGGAGCTATGGAATAATAACCGGCTCAACTTATGGTGTTAGAAAAGTTAGCAAAAAGGAGTAAAGACTATGCAAACATTTTTACATGGCAGAGATTTAATTGGTGATTTAGATTTTAGTAAGGAAGAAGTCGAAACGGTATTGGATGTTGCATTTGATTTAAAGCGCAAACGCGCCTTAAATGAACCCCATCCTTACCTGCGGGATAAAGTATTGGCGATGCTGTTTTTCTTCTCGAGCACGCGCACACGTGGTTCGTTTGAAGCAGGAATGGCGCAATTAGGCGGTCATCCGGCTTTCATCGAGAGCCGCTCCACACAGATTGCGCATGGCGATACTCCCAAAGAGATTGGTGAGATTTTAGGCAGATATTATGATGGGATCGCAATTCGCCATGTCGATTGGGGTATTGGAAACAAGTATCTCAATGAGGTAGCGAAATACTCACGTGTGCCGGTATTAAATATGCAATGTGATATTTACCATCCTTTCCAAATCCTGGCCGACCTCATGACCATTGTGGAAAAGAAGGGCCGTGACCTGCGGAAAAAGAAAATGGTTGTTTCTTGGGCGTACGCTGCCTCTTATCAAAAACCAATGTCGGTACCGCAATCACTGGTGTTGCAGATGCCCCGTTTTGGGTTAGATGTCGTTTTGGCGCATCCACCAGAATTTAAATTAATGCCCGAAATCATGGATCAAGCCCGCGAACAGGCCCGCAAGTATGGGACATCTTTTGAGGTAATCAGTGACCCGAATGGGATGGAAGAAGCATTTAAAGACGCAGATATTGTCTATGCTAAATCTTGGGGTGCGATGGTGCATACACCGGATCCGGATGAAGGCGCAAAGATCATCAAAAAATATGAGCATTGGATCACTGATGAACGGAAAATGAAATTAGCGAAACCTGATGCGATCTATATGCATCCATTACCAGCAGACCGCAATATCGAAGTCACAGACGGTGTGCTGGATGGACCAAATTCGGTTGTCTATGATGAGGCAGAAAACCGATTGCATGTTCAAAAAGCCGTTATGGCGTTAACTATGGGATAAAGTGGAATTAGGGTGACGGTTACGTCCGTATCTGAAACGTGACTGTCACCCAATTCAAATTCGGAGGAAATATGGATAAAAAACAAGTAGCTGTTGTAGCAATTGGCGGCAATTCACTTATTAAGGATGAGCAACATAAAACAGTCGAAGATCAATATGAAGCGGCGAAGGAAACCACCTATCATATTGCAGATATGATTGAAGCTGGTTGGGATGTTGCTATTGGGCATGGAAATGGTCCCCAGGTAGGTTTTATTTTGCGGCGCTCTGAGATCGCAGCAAAAGTGGAAGGTATGCATGAGGTGCCTTTAGATGTCTGCGGGGCTGATACGCAAGGAGCAATTGGGTATGCACTTCAACAGACATTGCAAAACGAACTACATCGACGAGGGATAAAAAAGAATGTTGCTACGGTTATCACGCAAGTTTTAGTGGATCGCAATGATCCTGCTTTTCAGAACCCTACAAAGCCAATTGGAAGCTTCATGGATGAAGCAGAAGCAATGCGACGCAAGCAGGAGATGGGTTGGAATGTTGTGGAAGATGCTGGACGTGGCTGGCGCCGAGTTGTTGCCTCGCCGCTTCCAAAAGAGGTTGTGGAATTTGAATCGGTAAATACACTCATTGATGCCGGTGTAATCGTTATCACGGTTGGTGGTGGCGGCATACCGGTCGTTGATGTGGGTAATGGTGAATATCGCGGGGTCGCAGCAGTAATTGACAAGGATTACGCGAGTAGTTTACTTGCTCGACTGTTAAAAGCGGATCTATTCTTGATTTCTACAGCAGTGGAAAAAGTGGCGTTAAATTATGGGAAACCAGATCAAAAATGGATTGACCGGATGACATTATCTGAAGCAAAACAGTATTTAGCAGAAGGAAAGCATTTTGCCAAAGGGTCTATGGCGCCCAAGATCCAGGCAATCATCTGGTATCTTGAAGCGGGAGGGAAGGAAGCAATAATCACTAATCCGGAAAACATCGGTCGGGCACTACGGGGTGAAACAGGAACTCATATTGTTCCTGATTAATAATGGTTCGTTTGAATTTCTCTCATATAAAACAGGAAGATTTTCACTAGAGATTAATCACAGTTTGGGTATAATGGAGTAGATTTAGTTAATGGAAGGAGGTGCCTTAGCGAATAATTGATCAAATCATTCCCATTCAGATGTTTAGTAAGTCCAAATTTCTTATAAAGAGGAGAAGTTCAAAATGGATCTAAAAAAGTTAGCGAAAATACTAGCCCTGATCTTGGTAGCAAGCATGATCTTGGCTGCCTGTGCCCCCAAAGCGACAGAGACACCTGCCGCGCCGGCTGAAACACAGGCTCCAGCAACCGAGGCTCCGGTTGCCACTGAAGCACCCGCTGTTACAGAAGCTCCCGCGGCAACAGAAGCTCCTGCAGCGACTGAAGCTCCAGCGGAAGTGACAGGCTTTCAGATTCCAGACATTGAACAAGGCAAATTCAATGTTGCGTTTGTTTTGATTGGGCCACATGATGATGGCGGTTGGTCACAAGCGCATTATGAAGGCCTTGTTTATGTCCAGGAAAATGTCCCCAATGTTCATACAGCCTATATCGAAAATGTTCCCGAAGGCGCAGATTCGGAACAAGTATTCCGCAGCCTTGCCCGCAAAGGGTTCAACTTGATCTTTGGCACCAGCTTTGGTTTCATGGATCCAATGGCAACTGTAGCAGAGGAATTTCCGGATGTGACCTTTATCCATATCAGTGGATACAAGTCGAACCAGAAGAATTTTGGGAACCTCTTTGGCGCCATGGAAGATATGAAATATTTAGCTGGTATGGTTGCTGGTGCACGAGCTAAGTTAGATGGCAACCCCAAGATTGGTTACATGGCAACATTCCCCATCCCAGAAGAAATCCGCCTTGGTAATGCTATTGCTCTTGGTATGCGCAAGGTTTGCTCAGATTGTACAATCGATGTGCGCTGGATTAACACCTGGCATGACCCGGTTGTGGAAAAAGAAGCAGCTGCATCTTTGTTTGATGCTGGTGCCCAGGTGGTGTTCACCGGAGCTGACACACCCGCAGTAGCGGATGTTGCACAGGAAAAAGGTAAATGGGGTATTACCTATGACTGGTCTGGCTCATGCAAAGTGGAACACTGTTTAACTACCCCGTATTGGAACTGGGGCCCTGTTTACGCCAAAATTACGCAAGGCGTGATTGATGGAACCTACAAACCCGGTTGGGATTATTTTGATGCCGATAGCGGCGGTTTGGGTCTGTTCGGATTTATGGAAGGTCAGGAACTGACCAAAGGCGAAAAAGAATTACCGGCGGATGTTTTGACAATGGTCAAAGACACCTTAGCAAAAATGCTGGCTGGTCAATTTACACGCTTTGATGTCTTCTCTGGCCCCATTAAAGATAACCAAGGAAATATTGTTGTCCCAGAAGGCGAAAAGTTACAACAAGCTGATCTGGATCAATTCCCGCCTGGAGCCCCTGGATTAGAGTGCAAGTACTGCATGTACTGGTGGGCGGAAGGAATTAACGCGGAATTGCCGAAACTCTCTCAATAATAAATTCTTTGTGGGGGGCACGAACAAGATGTTCTGCCCCCCGTTTTTTCCTACTGCAATCTTTTTAGCCAGGAAATTTTTATGGATGTAAAAAAAACCGCAGATCAACCAGAAAATACACTTCCTGTTGTCGAAATGCGTGGAATCGTGAAGCGATTTCCAGGCGTGTTAGCGAATGATCATGTCGACTTTACCCTTCTTAAAGGGGAAATTCATGCGTTATTGGGTGAAAACGGAGCCGGGAAGAGCACTTTAATGAATATCCTGGCTGGCTTGTATCGTCCGGAAGCCGGTACGATTATTATTAAGGGTAAAAAGGTTGATTTTCATTCACCAAAAGATGCAATCCAGGCTGGCATTGGAATGATTCACCAACATTTTATGTTGGTTCCTTCGCAGACCGTAACGGAAAATATCCTTTTAGGATTGGACAAACCGCGCTTCTTTATGAAATTATCCGAATATGATCGAGTTGTGGAAGATTTAGGAGAACGGTTTGGTTTAAAAGTGGATCCTCGAGCCAAGATTTGGCAACTTTCGGTAGGTGAACAACAGCGGGTTGAGATCTTAAAAATGCTGTATCGGGGGGCAGATATACTAGTAATGGATGAACCAACCGCCGTATTGGCTCCTCAGGAAATTGAAACATTATTCGAGACATTACGAAAGATGGTTTCCGAAGGGAAATCCATCATTTTTATCAGTCACAAATTACCCGAAGTAATGGCAATAGCCGATCGGGTAACCGTTTTGAGCAAAGGTAAGGTAACCGCTGCTGGAATCCCAGCGAAAAATGTAACTATTCAGGAACTGGCTCGATTGATGGTTGGGCGTGAGGTATTATTCCGCTTGGAGAAAAAACCCCAAGAGGCAGGAGCAGTTGTCCTAAAAGTGGAAGATCTTTGTGCGGAAAATGATAAAGGTCTGGCTGCTTTACAGGGAGTTTCTTTTGAAGTTCGCGCCGGTGAAATTGTTGGTTTAGCTGGGGTAGCGGGTAATGGTCAACGTGAATTAGCCCAAGTAATTACCGGGTTACGAAAGTGTACAAAGGGGAAAATTTATTTGAATGGCGTTGAGATCACCAATCAACCCGCTGGATATGGTATCAAGCATGGTTTAGGTCATATCCCTGAAGATCGAACCCATGTGGGTACCTCGCCGAATTTGAGCATAACCGATAACGTAATAATGAAAAAATATCGCCAACCTCCCATTGGCAGAGGTTGGATGATTGACATGAACCAGGCAACAGATTTTGCCACTCGATTAAAAGAAACCTATGAAATTATTGTTCCAAGTGTGCAGACCCCCGCGCGTCTATTGTCGGGTGGAAATCTACAGCGAGTAATATTAGCGCGAGAAATTTCAGGTAACCCAACTTTATTGGTAGCTGTTCAGCCCACCCGAGGATTAGATGTGGGTGCTATCGAAGGAATTCAAAGATTGCTGCTAGCACAAAGAGAAGCCGGGTCAGCGATCTTGCTCATCTCCGAAGAACTTGAGGAACTGCTTGCCTTGAGCGATCGGATACTGGTCATCTATGAGGGGAAGATCATGGGTGAAGTAGTCGATGGTGATATAGAGAAAATCGGTCTAATGATGACTGGAACCCCTCTGGAGAAAATCCAAACAGGAGTGAAATAACATGGCAGTGAAGCCAATAGATAACCCTTCCTCTCCTTTTCCTTATCGGATTGTGTTTGAAAAAAGATTAAAAGAGCCTGGACGTGCGGTGCCGTTTCTCATTTCTTTGTTGGCGATCATTGTGGCATTGATCATCAGTGGAGTTCTAATTCAAATTGCTGGCGGTGATGCGATAAAATCGTACATCCACATTGCGAAAGCGTCCTTTGGCAGTGTTGGCGTTTTTTCGGATACGCTAGTGAAAGCAACGCCATTAATTTTGGTTGGCTTGGCTTGTTCCATTGCGTTCCGCGCCCGTTTGTGGAATATCGGCGCTGAGGGTCAGTTTTTCCTCGGGGCGTTTGGGGCGAGCGCTGTGGTTCTCACTCCATTGTTACCGGCTGATACCTCCCCGTGGATTTTCATTCCGGTAATGATGGTGGCGGGCATCTTAATGGGAGCGCTCTGGGGCTTTATCCCTGGCTTCCTGAAAGCAAAATATAACGTCAATGAGATCATTTCCACCCTGATGATGAACTACATCGCCGTCGCCTGGAACAATTTTTTCATTTATGCTGTTTGGAGTGAGAGCGGTTTCCAGATGAGCAAAGTGTTTCCGAAAACGGCCTGGCTGCCTAGATTAGCGGATTATGCAAAAGAGATCCCTGCTTTTCGTGGTTTGACCACCCATCTTGGTTTATTATTTGGTATATTAGCCAGTATTTTAGTGTGGTTTATTCTCTATCGCAGCCGTTGGGGGTATGAAATTCGCTTGATTGGTGATAATCCTCAGGCAGCCCGATATGCTGGTTTGAATATCACGCGCAACACTATCCTTGTGATGATGTTCTCTGGCGCGTTAGCAGGATTAGCGGGTATGTCGGAGATCACTGGGGTAGTCCATCGTTTACAAGGGGCGATTTCTCCGGGCTATGGATTCACCGGAATCATTGTAGCCTGGTTAGCGAAGTTGAATCCTTTTGCTGTAATTCTCGTCTCGATTTTATTTGGCGCACTTATCTTGGCTGGTAGGGAAATCCAACCATCAGGGATACCAAAAATGATCCAAGGAATTATCCTCGTATGTTTGATTGCCAGCGACTTTTTCTTGCGCTATCAAATCCGCATTGTGCGACGTGATTAGGAGGTAGCATGGATTTTATTACGATTTTGCAGGCTGGTGTAGCCACCGGGACCGTTTTGCTTTTTGCAACGATTGGAGAGATTTTTGCAGAACGCTCTGGGGTAATGAATCTGGGTGTAGAAGGAATGATGTTGTTAGGCGCAATGAGCGCTTTTAGCACAGCGGTAAAGACCGGTAACCCTTGGTTAGGTTTGCTTGTTGCAATGATTGCTGCGGGATTAATCAGTCAAATTCATGCCTTTATTGCAATCCAATTACAAGCCGATCAGGTAGTGAGTGGATTAGCGCTAGGCTTTCTTGCGACGGGTGTGAGTCTGGTTTTGGGTGAAGGATTAAGTAAAGCGGGGACGATCTCGTTGCTTCCAAAATTTTCTATCCCACTCCTATCTCAGATACCGATTCTAGGTACGATTTTTTTTGCTCGTCATAGTGTACTGGTCTACATTGGTTATTTGCTTATCCCACTCAGCTGGTATTACATCAACTATACCCGTCCGGGGCTTAATTTACGAGCAGTTGGCGAATATCCTGCCGCAGCCGATTCTTTGGGAATCAATATCTATCGGCAGCGTTATTTCTATGTTTTTGTGGGAGGAGTGCTGGCTGGTTTAGCTGGTGCAACAATCAGCCTGGCTGTTGCGCCGGGGTGGTTTAGTGAAATGACCACAGCAGGCCAGGGATGGATTGCAGTCGGATTGGTGATTTTCGCGCAGTGGGATCCTTTTCGAGCCGCGTTTGGTTCCTATATTTTTGGCGCCTTACGCAGGTTAATCCTCGATATTCAAGGACCAATGGTTTTGTTTGGGATGAAGAATCCGTTTTATTACAATCCCTATTGGGGATTCTTCTTGCAGATGTTACCGTATGCCTTTACGATTATTGTTCTCGTCATAGGCTCGCGCGAGGCGATTCGCAAACGAATTGGTGCGCCTGCTGCTTTGGGTTTGCCTTATATTCGTGGCGAAAGGGGTTTATAACTTTTTTGAAAGGAAGATTAAATGGGTTCATTTGTCGGTTATCGTTGTTCTATTTGCCATAAAGAATTTGCCCCAGAGGAGGTTCAATATACTTGCCCTCATGATGGCGGCAATTTAGATGTGATTTTAGATTATCCTGTAATACAGAAATATGTCAGTCCGCAACAGATTTTTCAAAGCAGTGAGCCATCTTTATGGCGCTATCTGCCAATATTACCAGTCCGAGAGGCGGGTTATTTCGATACACCGTTTCATCGGGCTGGTTTTACACCACTATTTTCTACACCTAGTTTAGGAAAAGCATTTGGTGTGGATGATCTTTGGGTGAAAGATGAGAGTCGTAACCCAACCGCATCTTTCAAAGATCGTGCCAGCGCGGTGGTTGTGGCACGTGCGCAGGAGATCAAAGCGGAGGTAGTCGTTACTGCTTCAACTGGAAATGCCGGGGCAGCATTGGCTGGAATGGCAGCAGCAATTGGTCAAAAAGCAGTGATATTTGCACCGCGCACAGCACCACCGGCTAAAATAGCCCAGTTACTTGTTTTTGGTGCGCAGGTTATTCTGGTTGATGGAAATTACGACAGCGCATTTGACCTGACGATTCAGGCTTCTCAAGAATTTGGCTGGTATTGTCGGAATACAGGATACAATCCATTTACCGCAGAGGGAAAGAAAACAGCTGCTTTTGAGATATGGGAATGGTGGGAAAAACAGCGCAAGCTCTCATCAACTGCACGAAAATTGGTAGTGTTTGTATCCGTTGGGGATGGCAATATCATATCGGGCATTCATAAAGGTTTTAAAGATTTACTCACTTTAGGCTGGTTAGAGACCATGCCGCGCATTATCGGAGTTCAAGCCGTCGGTTCTGCAGCAATTGCAAATGCATTTCAAAGTGGAACGGAAAAGATCGTACCGGTTGCTGCCAACACCCTAGCTGACAGTATTTCCGTTGATTTACCACGCGATGGCGTGAGAGCGGTGCGTGCGGCTAGGGAAACCAATGGCACTTACATAACCGTTGAAGATACTGAAATCCTAACAGCCATAGCGGCTTTGGGTAAAGTGGGTATTTTTGCGGAGCCAGCAGGTGCAACTGCTTATGCCGGATTTGTCAAAGCTGCCCAGAATGGATTGGTGCAATCAACAGACACTGTTTTGGTCCTTAACACAGGCAGCGGATTGAAAGATGTCAAAGCTGCGATGCAAGCAGTGCAGGAAGCTCCAATCATTGAACCAAGTATGAAAGCCTTGAAGCAATATTTGGAAAGGTAAAATGGTCGATCTTCCACAAATCTCGGTTGTGGCGCCCGTCTATAATGAAATCCAATCTTTACCGGAGCTAGTGCGGCGTGTCCAAGCGGTTTTCGATGAAATCGGATTGACATGGGAATTGTTGTTAGTTGACGATGGTTCAACAGATGGTTCAACAGAACTGATCCTGGAGTTAGCCAAAGTCAATGAACACATTCGCCCGATCATCTTTGCGCGTAATTTTGGCCATCAGCTTGCGGTCACTGCCGGGTTAGATTATAGCCGCGGCAATGCTGTGGTAATCATGGATGCAGATTTACAAGACCCGCCAGAGGTAATCAAAGATCTAATCGAGAAATGGCAGGAAGGATATGAAGTTGTCTATGCAGTTCGTACGGAGCGTGAAGGCGAGAGCTGGTTCAAATTGGCAACTGCTTCCCTTTTTTATCGCATTATTTATCGCATCACCGATGTGAAGATCCCTCTCGATAGCGGTGATTTTCGATTGTTGGATCGCAGCGTTGTCGATGTGTTAAAACAAATGCGCGAACGGCATCGTTTTTTAAGAGGCATGTCGGTTTGGGTCGGATTTAAACAGACTGGTGTACCTTACCGCCGGGCTGCTCGTTTTGCAGGTACAACCAAATATCCTTTTCGCAAGATGTTTAAATTTGCATTCGATGCGATTACCAGTTTTTCCTATTTACCTTTACAAATCGCAACCTATATGGGTTTTATTTCCGCTGGGCTCAGCATTCTTGCAATCCCGGTGGTTATCATCCTTCGTCAATCAGGTTCGCAAGCTTTTTTTGGGCAAGCTACCACTTTGATTGCTGTGTTGTTTCTCGGCGGCGTACAACTGATTTCACTCGGAATCCTGGGCGAATACATTGGGCGGATTTATGATGAGGCAAAAGGGAGACCTTTATACATTGTACGTTATCCAAAGAACCAGGAAACGAGACAAAAAGAAGAATAACTTCCAAAGGATATTACTATCAGGAACACCCGATAGTCATCAAATTATTTTATTGTGATAAGAGGAGTATTATAAAATGGCTAAGATTGATTTAACTGTAATCCCGGAACGGCGTAAGAGAGCCGTTCAACGAGTTCGCGAACGAAACATTATCATTCCAACTTTTGCACAGATGAAAGACCCAACCCTCATCCCAGCGAAAATTAAAAATGAGCTGCGGTCGATCGGTTTATGGGACGTGAACCCGCGCAATTTGTTCCGCATCACCTGGAAAAACGAACCAGTCGATAGCGGTGGTGGCTTCAATGGTGTGAATTATATGGAACTTCCCAAGAGTTTAACTGGTGTGGAAGCCAGGATTATTGTGTTAGTTGGAAAATGGTTCCCAACGGGTGCGCATAAAGTGGGAGCAGCATTTGGCTGCCTGGTTCCCCGACTCGTTACTGGGCAATTTGACCCGACCACCCAAAAAGCGGTATGGCCCTCAACGGGGAATTATTGCCGGGGTGGTGCGTATGATTCAGCCTTACTTGCTTGCGAATCCATCGCCATCTTGCCAGAAGGAATGAGCCGTGAGCGCTTTGAATGGCTATCCAAGATCGCCGGTGAAGTTATTGCTACCCCCGGAAGCGAATCAAACGTAAAAGAAATTTTTGATAAGTGCTGGGAATTAAGAAAATCGGGCGAAGATTTGATGATTTTCAACCAATTCGACGAATTTGGCAATTACCTTTGGCACTATGAAGTAACCGGTCATGCTATGGAAGAAGTCTTGAAAAACACCATGCGGCCCAATGATACTTATCGCGGTATGGTTTCGGCAACCGGGTCCGCTGGCACGATAGCCAGCGGTGATTACATGAAGCAGTTATTCCCAGCCAGCAAGATTTGTGCAAGTGAAGCGCTCCAATGCCCAACCCTTTTAGAGAATGGATTTGGCGCTCACCGCATCGAAGGCATTGGGGATAAACATGTTCCCTGGATCCATAATACGAAAAATACCGATCTCGTTGTAGCCATTGATGATAACGCCGTTGTCAATCTGGCGCGCTTATTCAATGAACCTGTGGGACGGGCTTTCTTGGTGAAGAAAGGGGTTCCAGAACAGATGGTAGAGAAATTAGACCTGCTCGGATTCTCTGGGATTTCCAACGTGCTTTCTGCTATCAAAATGGCAAAGTACTATGAATTAGGTGAAAATGATATTGTTTTGACGGTACTTACCGACTCGATGCAGCTCTATGGCAGCCGCTTGAAAGAAATGCACGAAGAATATGGCGAATATACCGAGAATGACGCAGCGGCTCATTTTGCCCACTACTTAATGGGTCAATCCACCGATAATATGTTGGAATTACGTTATACCGATCGACGCCGGGTGCATAACTTGAAATATTACACTTGGGTTGAGCAGCAAGGCAAAACTTATGAAGAAATCCTCGAGCAATGGTATCAACCGAATTACTGGACAGACGTTCAGAAACAGGTTCCTGAAATCGATGCATTAATCGAAGAATTCAATCATGATGTAGGGTTACTTTAATTCCGATCAGGAGGCTGTCACAAAAGGGCATGAATCTGGTTCAGGAAGAGATATCAAGGAAAACAACGTATTGCTCCTGAACCAATGTTTTCCAATGAGACAGCCTCTGTCGTTGATTTCTCTGAGTATGGAAATGATTGACCCCGCCGCTTTAGTGCTTGTTGTGGTGATGAAATCGCCCCGTGATTTGGAGATCGCGCGTTTGCTAGGGTGGTACCGCATTCCTCTGCGCTCTGCTCCGAAAATCATCGCAGTGGATTATCTGGCATTTTATCAAACGGCTGCATTTCAAAAGGAAAAATGGAGCATTCATTATCTAGCTGAGGTGCGGGGTTATGAATTAACAACAAGATCAGAATTGTTGCGCGAGGAAACAGATCATCCCTATGCCAACCAAGAATATTATAAAATACAACTAGGCCCCCTGATTCCTTTAGAAAATCCAATCCCCGCCACTGATTGGAAACGGATCACATTTTTTTATACTACGGGCGATTGTATCTCGAAAGCAGAGACAATCTCAGATTTGATATTAAGGGAAGAGGATCGGGTTATGTTGTGGCGGGCTCTGCGGGAAAGATCGGAGAATCATTACTTATCGCGTGAAGACCGTACATTACCCGATGACATTACCCCCCAAATGTTAGCCACGTTATTGGGACTTGAATCGGCACCAAAATCAAGATAAATTCAGGTAAAATTATTTTATGAAGAAAATACTGATCCATAACGGAAATATCCTCACCGCGAGTGAAAATTTTATCGGTGACATCCTGATTGAGGGTGAAAAAATTATTGCGGTTGGAAGCGGCTTATCGAAAGAGGGTTGTGAAGTGATTGATGCCAGTGGATTGACCGTCATGCCTGGTGGAGTGGACCCACATACCCATTTTGATTTACCCATGGCAGGTACGGTTTCTTCGGACGATCACTACACCGGTCATAAAGCTGCTGCTTTTGGGGGGACAACAACCGTGATGGATTTTGTGCCATTCGATAAGCCTACTTTGAAAGAAAGTATCGAAATATGGCGCGCAAAAGCCGACCCCAAAGCAGCCATTGATTTTAGCTTTCACATGAACTTATCAAAGTGGGATGAACAAATAAAGGCCGAACTACCTTTATTATCCCAATGGGGAATGCCTACTATAAAAGTCTTCACTGCTTATAACGGGCGTTTGCGCTTGCAGGATGGCGAGATCTTTTCTGCCATGCAGATCGCAAAAGATGCTGGCATATTAACCATGATGCACGCCGAGAATGGGGATGTAATCGAGATCCTTATCCAAAAGGCGCTAAAAGAGGGGAAAAAAACTCCAGAATGGCATGCTTTAACGCGGCCGGCATGGGGGGCAGTTGAATCTACCTTGCGTGGGATTGCCTTGGCTGCCCAGAGTGGGGCGCCCTTATATATCGTGCACATGAACGCCGCCGGCGAGGTAGATCAACTCCAGTATGGCCGCGAAAGAGGGCTTCCTGTGATGGGGGAGACTTGTCCGCAGTATTTGTTCTTTACTATCGATCATTTACGGCGCAGTGATGGCGCAAAATGGATTTGTTCTCCTCCCATGCGAACGGTGGAGGATAATAACCGCTTGTGGCAAGGCTTGGCGCAAGGAATTATCCAAACTATTGGCACCGACCATTGTCCATTTTTCTTTGATGGTACAAAACCAATCCTGTATGAGGGTAAAGAAATCGCCATCCCAGGTAAGGAACTGGGGAAGGATGATTTCACCAAGATACCCAATGGTTTACCGGGGGTTGGCGATCGGCTGCCGGTGTTATGGACTTATGGAGTTCGTTCCGGGAAAATTTCTCCCAACCAGTTTGTCGCGCTCACCAGCACGAACCCGGCGAAAATATTTGGGTTATACCCCCAAAAAGGCGCCCTTGTTCCCGGTGCAGACGCTGATATTGTCCTTTGGGATATGGAACGGCGGATACCTTACGGCGTGAAGATAGCGCAGCATCGGACAGATTATAACTTGTATGAAGGTTGGGAATTGGTTGGCTACCCGATCAAGGTGTTTTTGCGGGGACGATTGATTGTGGATGAGGGACAATGGTTAGGCAAAGCCGGTGAGGGTAAATTCGTTCATCGCCAAGCAGGGGTCAATGTAATCTGACCTTCTCATGCAACGCTTCAATCAAATTTTACTCCTGACCACTGTAATCAGCCCGCTACTGGCATTTATCGCAGCGATAATCCTGCATCAGTATAAATTTAGGATGGCGTTGATCTGGACGGCGGTCTTTGGCGGCATAGCGATAAGCTGGTTAGCCGTTGTGGGATTACGTTTTGCTCTGCCATCCTATGTCCTGCTTGTGGCTTGGCAGCCTCAACAGCTCTTCCTTGATTCACCAGCGCTATTGATCGATGGTTACAATTGGGGTTTGGCATTAGCTTTGCTCAGCCTGGCGCTAGCGTTCCTTTTCACCGAACCATCTTTGAGCGAAGGGGTCAATTTTAATTCTTTGGCGAGCGGTTTATTAGTGATTGTTCTCGCGATTTTTGCAGTTTTGGCTGGTAACCAATTAACTCTGTTGTTAGCCTGGGCAGCGATTGATTTAGTAGAGCTATTTATTTGGTTGAGTCAGGCGCTCCATCCCGAATTAAGGGAACGGATTATTTTAGCGTTTGCCAGTCGTGCCAGTGGGTTGATTTTATCAACTTATGGAATTGGTCAGGTGGGGGTATATTTAATCGCCTCGGTTTTACGATTAGGGGTGTTCCCTTTTCATATACCTTATGTGGATAACACAGAAATCAGGCGTGGCTTTGGCAGTATCTTACGCCTTGTTCCCCCTTTGGTGACGATCCCCTTTTTGGTTCGTTTAGCAGGGTTTGGTCAAAATGACTCGCTCCGTTTCTTCATCCCGATCATTGTTCTTGTGGCATTATCAGCTGCAATTTTATGGATTTCCGCTGAGAATGAAATCGAAGGACGCCCATTTTGGATTATCACGATATCCGCATTTATTTTAATTTCCACCATTGAGAATCAACCCACAGCAACATTGGCATGGGGGATCATTATGGTTGTTTTGGGCGGCTCGATTTTCCTGAGCAGAGTTCGTAATCGGTATTGGATATTTTGGACAATCATCCAAATCCTCATTCTATGCGGCATTCCATTTTCTCCGCTATGGGATATCAACCGCATCTATCAGCCACCTTTTGGCATTTGGAGTGGGTTGCTTTTAATAGCCCATATCTTATTGATCGGTGGATTTTGGCGCCATAACAAGCGGAAAATTAGCGAGAACCTGATCGGAGAACGATGGATTTTTGCCCTTTATGGGATCGGATTGACTGTATTAGCCATCATCCCATTCATCGCTGGTTATGCAGGATGGAAGAACCTCCTCGAAAGTGGCACAGGCTATGTTTATCCCACTACCCGTTCTCCAGTTGCTTTTTGGATTGGATTAGCCATCCCCTTCTTGTTTGTTATAGGGTATTGGATAACGCCAAAAATAAGGCTATCGTTCTCAAGCCATGCGAATACGGCGTTGAAATTACTCTCATTCGATTGGGCGATTGAATTCCTGCGTTGGAGTTTTCGTAAATTAGCGGATCTTTTTTCCTTTCTCAATTTGGTGTTTGAAGGGCAAGGGGGAATCTTATGGGCTTTTTTGGTATTGATTCTCTTGGGTGGTTTTTTATATATGGTGACAGGTGGGGGGTAACTTATGTGGGTCGTAGTATTGAGATGGGCTGCATTAATCCTGATCGTTTTGGCAGGAATTTATAACCTCATTGGAAATGATTGGCGGAGAATAGGGTTTTCGCTTGCAATAGAATTTATTGCCATCTTTTTGTTTGCCACTCTCAATATCCCTTTTTCACTGGCATTGGTCAAGTTATTGGAGGGTTGGATGGCGATTGCTATTCTTGGGACTACTTTATCCACGCTTCCAATTGTGGATAAAACTATATTTGATCATGCAAATCGACAATTCAATGAAACCGATCCTTTTTCTCCAAAGCTATTCCGTGTTTTCTTTGCTGTGCTGATAGGTATTGCAATTGTGGTAAACATCTTTTTTGTGCATAATTTATTCCTGATGATAGATCGCGTCCAAACGATTGCTGGTTTATTCATGCTCGGGTTTGGGATACTCATGTGCAGCTTTCGCCAAACAATTTATTCCAGCGCAGTTGGACTTTTGACCTTTATGGGTGGGTTTGAGGTGTTGTTCGTCGCATTAGAACCGTCAGTCCTTTTATTAGGGTTGTTAGCAGGTGTTGATTTGGCTATCGCGAGTGTGTGTGCCTGGCTGATATACATTACTTCTGGAGCACCTGAATGAATGCTCCACTAATTTGGATTGGCATTCCAGCAGCGGCGGCGATCATTATGCTGCTAGTTTCGCGTTGGAAAAGGTTGGCAGTCGCGCTTGGCGCGGGTTTAAGTTTGATTTTAGCGGGATTAGCCTGGCTGTTACCAGTTGGAAAGTTAATTCAAATTGGCATCTTAACCTTTGAGATTAGTCCTGTTTGGACTATTTTGGGAAGACGATTTGTGCTCGAATCGTCGGATAGACCATTGGTGATTTTCTTCAATTTGGCATTGGCATTCTGGTTTATCGCCGCATTGGAATGTGATGTCTTTGCACCGTTCATCGCACTTGGAACAGGGATGAGCGCTATCCTTACCGCAGCTACCTTAGTCCAACCGTTTTATTATGGCGTCATTTTCCTTCTTATCGCAATGGTTTTGGGGGTGGGGATGCTGGCAACTGGCAGTCAGCATGTTGGAGCAGGGATGCTGCGGTTTTTAGTGTTCCAGACATTCGGCATGCCAATTTTATTATTAATCGGTTGGATGATGAGCAGTTTGGAAATTAACCCCACCGAAACGGCTCAACTCTTTACTGTCCGTTTGCTTACCAGTATTGGATTTGGTTTAATCTTAGCTATTTTCCCATTTCACAGCTGGCTGGGGATGATCGCGGAGGAGGGTCATCCCTTGCTGTTGAGTTATACCTTCTTTATCATTCCTTTCGCTGCCAATATATTTGCGATTTTATTTCTTCGTCAATCAGCATGGTTAAAGGACTCTTTATGGATCATTGCTTTTTTTCGCTTGAGTGGTTTTCTGATGACATTAATCGGCGGCTTGGAGGCGGCATTTCATCATCATATTGGAAAACTGATGGGCTATTCGATCATGGTGGAAATCGGGATCATGCAATTGGTGATCAGCCTTGGTTTTGTATCCACGGAAAGTGAATCCTTTCTTGCCATTTTGTTCCCGCTTCTTTTCGGGAACATGATTAGCCTCGGATTACTCGGATTATCATTGAGCATATTTCAGGGAAGCTACCAAACCATTGAAATAGATGAACTAGCCGGGGCGGGAGTTTTTTCCCCTTATAGCAGCATGGCTGTTTTTATAGCGTTGTTGAGCTTAGCCGGATTTCCAGTAACTGCTGGGTTCCCCGCCCATCTCATTATCTGGCAAAACCTCTTTCTTGATTTTCCCTTAGGGGGATTGAGTGCCATTGTAGGTAGTCTGGGAATATTAATTGGAAGCGTGCGCACGTTTTCCGTGTTGATGCGTGCCAGAGAAAAAGGTGGCAGGGAAGGAAGCGAAAACAGTTATCAGAAAATATTACTGGGAATAGGGATACTGGGTTTAATTATTTTAGGTCTCCTTCCCCAGATTTATTTTCCGCTCACCTTCAATCTTGGATTAATATTTATGGGGGGGAGATGATGTTAGCTAAACATTGCATGAACAGAATTTTCGGCTACAATTACTGACAAATTTGTAAGATGTGTAATCAAATGAATTTCGAAACGTTTCTATTAGGTAGAGTGCATGGTCAATCAAAGTGACGAAGAAGACCTTGCGTTGGTTAATAGGGTAAGGCAAGGCGATACAGAAGCATTTGGCGAGATTTTTGAGCGGCATGCCTCTGGGATATATCGATATTTCTATGCTCATTTGAACAATGCGCAGGAAGCCGAGGATTTAATGGCAGACGTTTTTTTCCATACATGGAAAGCTTTACCGGAATATCGCCAAATCAAAAATGTACCATTTCGGGTTTTTCTTTTCCGCATTGCGCGTAACCGCCTGGTGGATTACTATCGTAGAAGGAGCACTCGTCAATCGGAATGGATAATCGATGAAGATGTCCATGATCTCCAAGATGAGAAAATTATCCGTGATGGAGAAAATCAAACTTTGCAAATTGAAATTCACACAATGATGAATAAATTGCGCAAGGATTACCGCACAGTGATAGCGCTGCGCTTTTTTGAAGGGCTTTCTACCGAGGAAACAGCGCAAGTGATGAATAGATCGGAAGGGGCGGTGCGCGTCTTACAACATCGTGCTTTAGCAGCTATAGCGAAATTATTAGGATTGAATAAAAAATGAGTGATAAAGCGGACCCGGATTCGATTGTCGAAATTTGTTTGGAGCAAGTGCTACAGCAGGGTAAATCGGTTGAGGAGGTGCTTGCTCAATTTCCTCAATACAGCGAAGAAATACGGCCTCTTTTGGAATCAGCCATATGGCTTGAACAGCAAAGCCATCTCTATGATTTATCTCATGATCGACTCATCCTTCAGAAACAACGCTTACTCTATCAAATTCGGAGTGACAAGGAGGCTCCCATTTCTAGAAAATGGAATCCTTTTTCAATGCCTCGCTGGAAAAAGGGATATGGTACCGCTTTGATTGTTTTAATTTTGTTGGTTTTCCTGTTTGGAACAATTGGCAGTGGTGTGGCATTGGCTGCCCAATCCAGTTTGCCTGGTGATTTGCTCTACCCTGTAAAGATAACTTTAGAGAATGTACCATTAACTGTTGTAGCTGATCCGTTACAGCGACAGCAAATCCTGTTAAAAAACAGCCAAAGGCGATTACAAGAAAGTGAAGCATTGCTCCTTTTAGGACGGGATAGCGATGTACCAAAAGCAATCGAACTCTACCGGAATGAATTAGAGCAACTGGTGCAAGAGTTACCCCCGCAGTCCAGGTTGATGAACAATCCGCAGGCAATTTCACAACTGAGCAGCGTGGAAGCACGTCTTCAGCAAAACCAACAACTGCTGCAACGCATCTCACAGAAATTATCACCAGGGCATTACCCCGTCACGACAGATGCGGTATCCCTCACGTTGATGGCTACGACAAGCATAAAGCAGCTCATGGAAGATGTCGCTAATCCGAGCATTACTTTCACCACAACCGCAACGGAATTAACGAATACCGCGACCAATCCTCATCCTAGCGAAATGGAAAGCGAAGTGAACCCGGCAATTGTGACCGAAATCCCGCCTGGCTTGTTGAAAAAGACGCAAACCAATGGAGTACCAACGAACCAAGCGCCAATAGCCACTGTAAAACCTAGTAAAACACCGCGGCCGACAGCGACAGCTCGCCCGGCGAATACGCATAAACCACCTGTACCGCCCTCACCGGTAAAACCGACCAAAAAACCAAAACCATGAACGAAAAGCGTGGATTTTCCGTTATAATAAAATTATGATAATCAAGTATTTCATAAAAACCTGTCCATGTTAAAACTCCCCATCTAAAACTGGGGAGTTTTTATTTAACGCAATAAAATCAAAAATGTTACATTGCTCAATTTACGATATTGTAAAGTTATATTGCATAAAATCATATTATAGTAAAAGATGATGAAAAAGAAAACTAAACATTGGAGATTATTAAATGGTCAAGGGATGGTGGAATTTGCTCTAATCATTCCCATTCTCTTATTATTGATATTTGGTGTTATTGAAGCTGGAAGGGCATTGTTTACTTATGTGGTGGTTGTATCCACCAGCCGTGAAGCAGCACGTTATGGGGCTGCAGTAGGGACGAATGATGCTGGTATACCATATTACCGTGATTGCACCGGCATTCGCCAAGCAGCTCAACGAATTGCCGTGCTGGCGGGCATTGCTGATAACGACATTATTATCGAATATCAGCACCAGGATGGCACAACCTATGGGAGCTGCCCACCCGGTAGCACAATTGGCCCAGCAATGACCACATTAGGTGATCGAATACGGGTGACAGTGAATGGGAAATTCAAGGCCTTGCTACCCATTGTGACGCTTCCAGATTTTCCAATCGTTGTCACCACAGCACGCACGATAATCAAAGATGTCAGCGCTGGTGCGGCAATTTTACCGTTAGCTGAAACAGCAACGGTAACTTCCACACCTACGGCAACTTCTACACCAACCCCAAGCAGCACACCTACTCCCACTGCTACAGATACGCCAACGGCGACGTTTACACCAACCCCTACTGAAGGGCCGACATTAACCCCAACGCTTATCCCTACAAATACACCGACTCATACTCCTACCTTAACTCCTACACACACGCCAACCTACACCCCTACACCAACGCCAGATTGCGCGGCAATCACTATGAATTTTCAAGCACCACAATATAGTACGATTGCCCTTAATATTCAAAACGGGCTCAAGGTAAATATCCGTGTTATGGCGATTACATTCTCTTGGCCAAATAGCGCTGATCAGAATAAATCTATGGAACAAATTAAGATGAACAATAGCACAATTTGGTCTGGTAGCACAAGCCAATCGCCTATAACTATCTACACCTGGTTGGTTGGGACAGACGAAATCAGGCAAATTGGTCCTAATTCTAGTGCCAATATGGAGTTTGTGTTTGTTTTTAACAAAACTGCTGCAGATACGGGTTATTCAATTTCGGTTCGTTTTGACAATCAATGTGTCGGAACAGCCAATAAATAATTAGTAACTACTCAGCTACTATTGCAAGATTGTTATGGGAAACAATTATCCTGACGAATTTATGAAGCAATCTCTCGACCGGCGCCTGTCATGGCGAGCAAAGCGAAGCCATCTCCTTGCCAGATTGGAGATTGCTTCGGTCGCAAAGAACGCTCTCTCGCAATGACGGCTGTGCTGAGTAATTACGATAATTATTGTTTTTTATAGAATTGTCCGATTAATTAGACTTGAACCAATGAGATTTGGTAAGCAGGATGAGAAGAATAAAAGATATCGAGATATCCAAAATAAATAGCCATGCAGACCGAAAAAAGGCCTATCGTCATTCCCAAAACGGGCAAAGCCTAGTGGAGTTTGCGGTTGGAGCGGTTATTTTGTTACTCCTCTTAGCTGGCATCGTTGATTTAGGGAGGGCGTTCTTTGTTTTTATCGCTCTCCGAGATGCTGCACAAGAAGGGGCGGTGTATGGTTCTGTTTGTCCGCAAGACAAAGATGCCATTATTCAGCATGTCAAAAGCAGCTCTAATTCTCCAGTGGATTTGGAACATGATTCGAACATCGCGATCAGTTGTAAATTTGTTACCGCTGGTGGTGAGAGCGATTGTGGTGGAACGGTTCCTGAACCTGGCAATTTAATAAAAATACGTGTAACCTATAAAAATTTTCCGCTTATCATGCCGTTTATGAGCACTATTGCTGGATCTCAAACGATATCGATTACCGCTGAAATACAGGATACGATTCTACGGAATGAAGTATGTAATTAATCAGGTAGCAGAGGAGATAGAGATGGATAGACAGACTATAAAGAAAAAAGAACATGGTCAGGCGATTATCCTGATTGCATTAGCGATGGTGGTGCTTTTAGGATTCACTGCTTTAGCGATCGATGGAGGGATGCTGTATAGCGACCGGCGCCATGCCCAAAATGCTGCGGACGCTGCGGCATTATCCGGTGCGTTACAAAAGGCAAATAACCAATCCAATGATGTGATTTTGAATGCAATCTACGCCAGCGCCTCTGGAAATGGGTATAGCGGCAGTCAAGTAAGCGGAGCGGTGAGTGGACCTTTTCAAGATCCGATATCTGGAAAGTATTACTTGGTCACCGCAGAGATTACCGCCACGACGAAAGCCAATTTTGCCCAATTTGTTTACAAAGGACCATTGCAAAACCATGTCAAGGCAGTAGCGCGTGTGTTTGTCAGCCAACCGGCTATGCCAGGCTATGCTATCGTGGCAATGGGTGACTGCACCTCCGAAGGAGGTCACTTGGCGATGATCAATGGTGGCGGAAATAGCGGCTCTGTGGAAACATATCAAGGTGGAATATTCTTAAATGCCCCGGAAAATGAGGCAAATCGTTGTTCTATTGATCCGCCATCGGCGACCTATGCACCGGGTATTATTGCTCATGATGGGGCTCATATTGCCAGTGTTGGCAGTGTGGATTATGCCGGGCAACCCAAAGTTCTTCCAAATCCGATTGATATAAATCTTAATATGAATGAACGAATTAGCGATCCTTTAGCGGATTTAGCGGAACCACAATGCACTCATAAAGGATCGGTGTCTGGGGGAGTTTTCTCACCTGGAACATACGGAAGAGCTGGTGAGCCAGATATCAAACCTGGAACATATCTGCCAGGGATTTATTGTATTTACGGGGATGTCCATATCTCTGGCAGTGGTGTCATACAAGGGGATGGAGTGGTTTTTTATTTTGTGAATGGCGGATTGAATTACACCGGCAATGCCGGGATGACGATCAGCGCGCCAAACGCGAGTAACTGTTTGGGGACAGAAGGTGACCCAACCGCTAGTTGTACTTATAAGGGCATTGCAGTATTTATGGCGCGCAGTAATACTTCCACTTTTGAGGTACGCGGAAATGGGGGAGACGCAGTGCATGGATTGATATATGGATTGAACGCCACAGTCCAAGCACGCGGTGGTGGTGTGACTCCAGATGAAACAACAGTTGTCGGTCAAATCATTGCTAAACGGGTTTATGGGGATGGGAATGGTAGTTTTGATGTGACGTATAATGAGAATAGTACTTTTATCAAAAAGCCTTCGATAAGCTTATGGAAATAGGGCGCAGGGGTATGAGACGCGGATAAATGGGACGCGGATGAACACGGAAAAACGCGGATTAATAGTGATACATGGGACGCGGATGGACGCGGATGAACACGGATAAAGGGGACGCGGATGAACGCGGAAAAACGCGGAATAATATGGATAAATGAGACGCGGATAGACACGGATGGACGCGGATAAATAGGACGCGGATGAACGCGGAAAAACGCGGAATAATATGGATAAATGAGACGCGGATAGACACGGATGGACGCGGATAAATAGGACGCGGATGAATACGGATAAATAGGATGTTAAGGGATAAGAAATTTCCCTCCATCTTTTCTTTATTGTTAGGGTAATTACAAAGCAAGGTTGCATTGCGAGCTTCGACTATACCGCCGGAAGAGGCATTCGAGGGTGAAATAATATAATCATAGGCATTATGGTTGATAGCAAACCGTCCACGAATATTACACGAATGCGAATAGTGTAGTTATTCGTTTATTTGCGGCTGTTCCGTGGATGGTTTTTTCAGCAAATTGTCAGCGTAATTTGTAGTGGTGGGTAGTTAGATAAGCAGCTTATGTGCTGCTTGCTGTGTATACTCCGCATAGCCATATCCCCTCAATAAAAACAATTGTTTTTATCTTGTAAATCCTGTCTATATTCTGGCATGAGTAGCGTTTTTTTACGGCCGAAACGATCTCCAATCCAGCAGGGATTTGGCTTCGCTTTGCTCGCCATGATAGGTTCCGGTCGAGAGATCGATTCGCAAACTCGTTTGGATAGTTGTTTTTCATAAAAGTACTGCAATAGCAGCTGAGTAGTTGCCTGTTTGGATTGGTAAAGGATTTTTTCAATAGGATTGCCCAAATACTGGGAAAAACTCTGCTTGCTGTTTCGCTTGAGTGGTTGATGAACCATTCCTATTGAGGTTAATTTAGTCCTGGTGTAATAAAGGATCACAATGATAAAGTAAGAACCGATAGATATAACCTGAATTTGACTGTTGGGTTAGAGGGTGGTGATACGGTGCTGTTTCGTTGGATGTGTTAAAATTGAAAAAAGCTTTTTCACGAATCCTGGATCATCATGGTTTTAAATTTCACTTCTATAACGGATATAATATTCAAGCTTTCTCATTATTTACAATCCTCTTTATGAGGAAGGAGATTTTATGCAATCAGAGCAGATCCTAAAAAAACTAGATTGGCTGGATGAGGAACGACGAAAAGATAAAACCCTCATCGTTACCTTAGAAGATAAAATCAAAAATCTGGAAGAAAACCTTCAAACTTACCGGCAACAGATCAAAGAATTGAGCGGAGAAATTGCTCGATTAAAATCGGTGCAGACGAGGGTGGAGCAAACCGATGAAGCGCTTTTAAAATACAAAATTGAGGTGAAGCAGCAGTTTGATGAATTAGAAAAAGAAACTCGCCGACGGGAAGAAGAGGCGGAAAAGGTTCGCAGAGTAGAAATTAAATCACTGGATACGGGGATAATCGAGCTGCGAAAAGAAATTAGCGGCTTAGGAGAGATCCGCCGCAGTTTACAGAGTAGATTGGAGGAAGAGATCCGCCTATCTCGCGCTATTGAGGAATTGAAAGAACAGCTCGAATCGGTCAAACGGAATGATGAAGAGTTCAACCGTCTGATCCGCCAAAGTGAAGAAAACCGCCGCCAGGACAGCAAACGGATAACAGACTTAATTGGCGAAATCAGCGCGTTACGCAAGGTCTACAATGAGTTGGCTGGTCAATTCGAGTTATACAGCGCTTCCCTTAAAAAAATTGAAAATCGGATGGCGGAAGTTGAAACTGCTGACGCGGAGCGCAAACAAGCTCAAATCAAATTTATCGAGGAACAATCTCTCCTACAAGTAGAACGCGAACGGACGTGGAAAGAATGGGCTGCCAAACTGGAACAAATCGAAGCGCTTCCTTTAGAGGTAGAACGTTCGATACAAAATATAGAGATCGCGACCCGTAACGTGAATCGTGCCCAGCAGGGGATTGATGAACTCGCACAAAAAGTGGAGAGGCGGGTGGCAGAACTCACCGAATTGCAGCGGTTAGGCGAAGAACGGATACGCCAGGAATGGGTAGCCTATAAAAGCGACGATCAAAAACGCTGGACGAATTACACATTGGTGCAGGAGGAAATGCGGTCTGAATTGCTCAAACAAATCGAAAAAATACCTCCGCGATTGGTTGAATTCGAGGAACGCATCCAAGCTTTGCAAGATATTTTACAAATCGTCAATGAACAAACAGAGCGTCACCTGCGCGAGGTTTTAGGCGCTTTTCATAATTGGGCACTCGAATATGAAGAAGCGCTCAAGCAAAGATAAGAAGGAACCAGAATGTACGTCATTGGCACCGCTGGACACGTCGATCATGGGAAAAGCGCTTTAGTAGAGGCGCTGAGCGGTTTTCACCCGGATCGTTTAGCAGAAGAGAAATTGCGCGAGATGACGATTGACCTTGGCTTTGCCTGGTTTAATCTACCCAATGGCGAAGAAGTGGGTGTCGTGGATGTGCCGGGTCACCGCGATTTTATTGAGAATATGCTGGCGGGTGTTGGCGGAATCGATGCTGCAATCTTGGTGATTGCGGCAGATGAAGGGGTGATGCCGCAGACGCGCGAGCACTTGGCAATATTGGATTTATTGCAGGTGAAATATGGACTGGTGGCATTGACCAAGATCGATTTGGTGGATGACCCAGATTGGCTTTCTCTTGTTGAAGAGGATATCCGCCAAGTCTTGTTGGGCACCGTTTTAGAGGAGGCACAAATCCTGCGCGTATCTGCCAAAACCCATGCGGGCATAGAGGAATTGAAAAACGCTTTGCAAAAACTGCTGGAACAAAAACCAGCGCGCATAAACCGGAATAAACCGCGCTTACCAGTAGATCGGGTTTTTACTATTGCCGGTTTTGGCACTGTGGTCACCGGGACATTAAGCGATGGGACTTTTCAGGTGGGAGATGAAGTGGAAATATTACCTGGCGGGTTAAAGGCACGCATTCGGGGATTGCAAACCCATAAAAAGAAAGAAGAGATTGCCTTGCCCGGTCGACGAACCGCAGTGAATCTGACCGGCGTCTCGAAAGATCAAATTTTGCGCGGAAACGTAGTTGCTCACCCAGGTGATTACCGCCCCACCCGGCTTTTGGATTGTTCATTTCGTCTCTTGAAAAATGCCACCACGCCATTGAAGCACAACAGCCAGGTTAAGCTTTTTGTTTGGGCGAGTGAGGTATTGGGGCGGGTGCGGCTATTGGGGAGTGAGGAACTTGCCCCGGGCGAGGAGGGCTGGCTGCAACTGGAACTGGAAGACGATGTCGTCGTTGCACGCGGCGACCGCTACATCCTCCGCCGCCCCTCTCCACCGGAAACCATCGGGGGCGGGATGATTATTGACCCATTCCCAAAACGGCGGCATAAACGATTTGCACAAGACGTGCTCGACCGTCTCGAAGCGCTCACCCAAGCCGATATCCGCGACGGCGTTCTAGGGATGATTGAGTCGAGCCCAGCGATCACGGTAAAAGAGTTGCTGCAGCGGGCGAACCTAGTGGAAAGCGAGGCTTTAGCGCTCTTGCAGGTATTGTTGACAGAAGGGCTTATTATTGATATGGATAAACTCAACACGCCGGGGAAGCCCTTGACCCTAGATACACCATTGATCACCCATCGTCAATGGCAGAATTATCAACAAGCTGCCCTGGGACAAGCGGAAAAATATCACCAGAATTATCCATTGCGAAAAGGAATCCCAAAGGAAGAGATGAAAAGCCGCCTCAATCTTTCTGCACGGGCATTGAATAACCTGATTGCTGCAATGGTTGAACAGGGCCGTTTGATTGATGGCGGAAAGTGGGTGGCAAAGGCGGATTTTCAGCGTCAGTTAAACGCTGCCCAAACGCAAGAAGTGGACCTGCTGCTGAAGGATTTTATTGCTGCCCCATATTCACCCCCTTCAGTGAAAGATTGCATCGCTAAAGTGGGTGAAGAACTATATACATTCCTGGTAGATGAGGGAATCTTATTACCGGTATCCGCAGAAGTGGTGTTTCGCAAAGAGGATTACGAGCGCCTGGTCTTGGAAATTCAAAAGATGATCCGTACCCAAGGCGAGATCACCGCCGCACAGGTGCGGGATCATTTTCAAACCAGCCGCAAATATGTTTTGGCATTGTTAGAGTATTTAGACGCTCAAGGGATAACAGAACGCGTTGGGGATGCGCGCCGGTTGAAAAGCGGAAATACGATATAATTTGGATAGGGTACGATATTTAATTTGCCCTGGGAGCTGGGATGATGGAGAATAAGCAGAATTGGAAAAGTTGGGTAGGGAAGGGGATGCTCAGTGTCCTCATCGCCTTGGTCGCGGTCGCCGGGTTGTTGAGCGTTATCCGGCAAACTGCACAAGCGATGGAGGCGCGATCGGCAGAGAATGAAGCGAGGTATGGAAGTTCAGCATCCCAACTAGGGGAGGCTTCTCCAAGCGCTTTGCAGGATACAACGGCTGAAGTTCTCACGATAAGCAAAACGCATAATCCACATTTTCTAATAAATGGGGTGGGGGTGTACACGATAACTATAACAAATAAGGATACGAAGCCTTACACACCAACAATAATTATCACTGATATTTTACCTAACAACTTACATTATATGGGTTTTGGGGGGACCAATTGGACTTGTGATGCGAGAGTAGTATGTAAAAATACAGAAGGAATTCCTGCTTCAGATAAGTCTGTTTTGACCATTTCTGTCACATCAACGTTCACTAATTCGCAGTTTGTAACGAATACGGTCATTTCAGGGACAACCCTTTCCGCGAAAGATAAAACGGATGTCAGTGCAGATTTAGAAGTAATAAAGACAATGCGTCCGCTATCTTCAACTGGACATAAGGATCTTATTTTCATTATTACTGCCACAAATAAAGGTCCTAATGATGTTGAAAATGTTGTATTAACTGATACAATCCCAGCCTCTGTTACTGTAAATATGACCTCCCTGGGTTATGACAAAAATAATGGGAAATGGAATGCTGGAAGTATTTTAGTAAATCAATCAAAGGTATTAACTATCACAGGTACAATAAATAAATGTGGCAGTTTTACCAATACCACACAAGGGATTTCTTCGAATTTAACCGATACTGTAAGAAACAATAATATTGCTTCCACAACAGTGAAGAATATCTGTGCAGAATTAGATGTCAATAAAACTGACAAGAACACCTATATCATACCGGGACAAACAATTACTTACTTTATCCCTATTACTAATGTGGGATTTATCACCGCAACCAATTTGATTATCACCGATCCAATTGACAGTCAATTGAGTTTTATTACTTATTCGATTCGCAAACAAGATAATACAATCATCCCATTTACGAACATATCTTTTACTAAACCTTCCTCAACAGGGGGAATATATAAATGGATATTGAATAATTTCTCACTATATCCAAACCAGCGTATAACCATGACATTACGGACCAAAGTTGCCGATTCTCTCAGTAGTGGTGAGGGCGGCACGAATTATATTAATAATAATATTTTCGTTAAGTATTTAGAAGATTATCATAATTACAGAATCAAATCCAAAGAGGATTCCTCTTATACACCAAACCTCACCATTGTACAAAACAGCGTTAGCCCGACGGAAGGAAAAGTAAATGATCGCTTGACTTTTAGTTTCTTAATAAAGAATCATAATCCCAGTGTCCAAGCGACAAATGTCGTGTTCACGGACACCTTCCCGAGTTATTTGACCTATTATTCGAGCAGTCCTACTGGTTCTTATAATAGCTCAACGAGAGTATTTTCGGTTGACTTGGATACTATCAATGGGGGTAATTCAAAAACCGTGACAATATATATGACGATCAATAATGCTGCTTCTTCCACTCAAACATTGAGTAATGTTGGATCTCTACATTTCTATCACGGAGATAAATATCAGTTTCGCCAATCCAACACGGTTCAATATCGTGTGCTGGGGACCTCCACGCTTCCCGGAACTGGATTTCCTCCGCTCGCGGCAAGTTCATCTCGCCTACCGCTTGCATTTTGGCTGGTATTGCTGATCAGCATCGTTATCCTCTTCCTTGGTTTGGGCGGGATTGGTTTTGGTATTCTCCAGCGGGGATCTGCCTGGGCAGGCTGGAGCCGCCAAATGGGCATTTTCATCACATTGGTGGGCGGTTTATTCTTTGTTTTTGCTTTCCTGCTTATTCAAAAAGGACATCCTCTCGAACAGGCTGTTACGCTAGCCAGTCCATCCCCAAATTATCTACCTACTGCAACATCTTTTGGATATGAACCGGTATTCCAGGATTTAGCAACTTTGCCGGATTATCCGATCCCCACTCCGACAAGTATCCCTGCTGAGGTGAATGGCAATACGCCAGATGATACTCCCCCCAACCGTATATTGATCCCAGCGCTTGGATTGGACACGGTGGTTAAATATGTCCCATTTGATGGTTATACCTGGTTGATATCGGGGTTACAAAATGAAATTGCTTGGATGGGCAGTACTTCCTGGCCGGGTTTAGGTG